>Ga0307510_10001687_pt1 | contig 24519 bp, 25 predicted proteins | sample 12_EM_MG_FD_207224 | JGI IMG/M metagenome (GOLD analysis project Ga0307510, IMG submission 207224) | Populus trichocarpa ectomycorrhiza microbial communities from riparian zone in the Pacific Northwest, United States - 12_EM | ecosystem: Host-associated > Plants > Roots > Unclassified | place... | reverse complement strand
AGTGACAGAATCAGCAATTCTTGAGCTGCTGAAGGCTGGGAAAGAGGCGGAGTTGCATGATCTTTATACCAATTGGGCCATAGAGTCAGACTAGTAAATAATATAGAGAAGTTGCTTGCTCAATTAACAAAACGCTGCGTTGCAATGTATGGCAGAATGGCCGGAACAGCGTAGTGACGCCTTATGAAACCCTGAAATCTGATTGGTGGATGCTCCCGGGCCGTGCCTGCCAACTCGTTCCTAACTACGGAGTTGACCCAGGTGCAACTCTGGTGCACGGAGTTGGCCCAGAGTTCAACTCGACTCAACTCAACTCAACTCTCCGGCAACACTAACATAAGATCTCGGAACCTGCTTGGCAGGCTGACCCTGAGCATCGCCACTGGCCGCGATGGTGCGCACAATACGTACCTTAGTACGACGGAGCACGGAATATTTGTCTCCGAGTCGCCTTATCGACATAATTATTTGTAAAACATAGATCGTGTTATTGATTACATAATCAATGCCTTTTTTCCCCTTGGTGTGTCTGTCAACTTGAACCTGCCGGTGAACGACAACCCCCTCGTAGCCACTCCATTCTGCTAGACCCTTCCTTCCACACACGACATGGTTACACTCTCTGACTCGTCGGTTTGGGAATCGCTTTTTCAGGCTTCTCTGGAGGAATATGAAAGAGAGACGGGATAAACCTCGTCGAACACCCACTCGCAGCCCAACTTGAGCACTGCAACACAGTTGAGTCCATCACTCAAGCTCTTCAAGACCAAGCACGATCCTTCTGTGAATTCCGAGAAGGCAACCACAAGGTCATAAAGTTGCTCAAGTATACAGTCCAGGCTCTCCATAAGTTATCTGGTACCGGGGATGTTGCCGGGTCTATGGGCTTCGTGAGTTTCAAGTTATTGAGTTCTGGAATCGTTGTGTCTGACACTCCTTCAGCCTGTTCCTGTCGTAAAGACCGTCCATACCTGCATCGGAATGCTCCTCGGAGTATGTATCTTCGCAGTTCCCGTGGCGAGTCGTTGTGACATTAAAGTGTTTAGTCGGTTCAAGACGTCAGCGCAAGCTACGATGCGCTTGTCGAGCTCTTGGAGACTATGTGTAGTTTTCTCAAACGCCTTGACGTTTATATTAAATTACCACCTACGAACGCCATGACTGAAATGATTGTCAAGATATTAGTTCAGCTGATTTCTACGCTGGCCGTTACATCGGGGGTCCGCCAATGGTCGATTGGAACTCGTCCGTGTCCTCCTCGAGTCTGGCGCGGATGTGATGGCTCGGAACAACAGCGATTGGACTCCACTGCATTCAAAGTCGCAGTTGCCCGCACCCTTCTCGAGCACGGTGCGGATGCGACGGCCCGGTCCGAGGATGGACGGACACCACTACATAATACATCAGTCGTCGGCCAACGGATTCGTGGAACTCACGCGCATGCTTCTTGAGTATGGCGCGGACATGTTTGTCCAGGACAAGTTCGGGAAGACCCCACTGAATTGGGCGGCTACCAGGAAACGCGCAAAAATAATACGAATCTTTCTCAAACACTGTGGAGGTAGCACAGCTAGCGCCATCCGCGCGATATCTGCAACTCGCACACATGATATCACGACCTCGGTACAAGCTGTTTCGATTCCACTACATTGGGCGGAGGACAGTCGATATTGGGAACATTAGAGGAATATTTGACGTTGTGCGCGTGTCTCAGAATGGGGCCGCTGAGGGCTTAACATGACATGTACTATGCGATTACTGTGGAAAAAGTGAAATTAGGAAACCTTTCGAGCCAATTTACATTATGTACTTTTGGTAACAGAAAACAATATCACTGTTGAGCTGGTGGAGGAGTAAAAATTCTTCATCCAAGACTCAAACCTGCGGCCACCTTTCTTTAGAGACACTACTGTACAACAACTAGTAGTATCATTTCCCAGCAAAGGGATAGACCTATGTCGAACAAAGGGAGGTAGACGATTGGCGTAATTGAGACTTATATCAGCCTTTTGGAGAAAGGCCAAGGCAGAAAGGCAAATACAAATGTGCTATAAGTGAATGAGGTAAAAGGACACCGGGGTCCGGGGAGCAGCGAGGAAGTGATGTGAGGTGTGAGGCGAACCAAACGATCCGAAGCGGCTCTGCCGGCCCGGTGGTTGGCAACGATTATTTGGGGTATTTGGGGACCAGCGAACTCCGCGCTTCTTTGCTCCTGCCTCTCGCTAAAACCGACAGAGATTGACGACCCTTTGGGGAGTTCCGGTACAAACAACAGCCAGGACCGTCTGTATGCTGACTCAGGAGCACGTCGCCATCCCCGGATTAGTGCCAAACCAGCATCAGACTCGTCACAGCAAAAGCCCGCCGGAATGGTACCGGCGACGGCATCGTGTCCATCCTCGTCGCTGCGAGTACGCCAGTCGCGGTCCGCTTGGACATGGAGAAGTGGCCGCAGCGCACGGTTGGCGGCATACAGTAGGTGCCCATGATCCGTATGGTGTCGGACGGCGGCCTCGGCAAGGCCGGCGTTACAGGAGAGAAGTCGGCCGTGCTTGTTGGTACCGTGCGCGAGGGCCCGTCGAAAGCGGTGTGTACCAGGTTACTACCAGCATGAATTGTTGCCCCATCCGCCGTGAAGTTCGTTGGCCCACGGACGAAGATTGAGAAAACGGGGTCTTTGTACTGTGCTGGCAGGAAGGGGCGGGGCTTCGTGCAGGCTGGTGTATGAGGGCTTTGCTGCAAATGTCGAATGCGGGGCTGCCCGGGTCCCTCCGTGCTCGGTGTGGGTATGACCAACCCAGGGGCGGTACATGGAGGTGACTGCGAGCTTCGTCTGTTCGCGGCGGTCATCACCGTGAAGGTTGTCGAGAATCAGCCACTGGCACGCCGTCAGATAATAGCTACGTGGCGAAATGCGTATTTTTGCGGGGCGTCAAGTAGGGAAGCGAGGGGGGCGGGAGCGATCGTTGTGCTACATCGAGGTCGATGTTGTCTTGACCAATCCCTAACACGTGGTCCGTCTGATGGCGGGCGATGGCGGGCCCGGGCGGCAGCTGAGGGTGTGTCTGGGAATGATTTGGTCAAGGTGTGGAAAGAAAAGGTGGAAGTGGGTTGGTTTATACAGCGGAGAGAATGTGAGCATGGTGCGGGAGAGGGGGATGTGAGATCGATGGGCGGGTTCTGGACCTCGACTTGGAGTATGCCCAGGACGCGCAGGGGCAGGTCTGCCGCAATTTAGCCGACTTGTTGTACAATCCTTGAACTGAAACAAATAGGCATCTGAGAAAAAAACGACCAAGGGAAGCGGGCTCGGGCGGCAGTGGACGTACCTTGACCTCAGGATCTTGTTCAGAATGGTCTGGGGCAATGCCATATCGAGTAAGTCTATCTAGCGGATATAGCCTGTTGCAGTTTTGTATTTCCAAGTGCGATGAGAGCAGTTGACTTTTCGGAAGGGCGGATGAGAGACAAGAGGTCACGACAAAGGGCTACGTCGTACGGCACCTGGAGGTCGTGAGGACCCCGGGCCGCACCTTTTTTTTCGCCCGCCCCACAGCATGTACAATAAAAGTGGACTCAAACCCGTGGTTTAGTACAACGGCTATACACTCTCGGATCTACCAACCCAGCCAGTGCCCTGAGCATTGGCTGGATTGCCACTGATGATCATAATTATGCCCGGACTCGGAGATGACTCGGACATCTTTGTCCTCGAGACGGCCCACTGGCAACAGTCGCTATTTCAACACTGCTGCATTGTCTAGCGCAGATTAGGGGTCCAAAGGTAAGCAATTTGGCATTGTAAGTCTGTCAAGGTGCATTTTCCCAGTCTTACAGTAGTACGGCCCAAGCGTTGCACCTCCTTCCCGCCTTCAAAATAAGGCCAGGAATTTTCACGTACCCCCGCGTGAAATCTCTTGTACTTTTGGCCAAGATTTTCATACTGTTGCTCCACTCGGCGCGATGCGGCCCCTTCAAGTTCCGAGTTGTTCTTCGTGTTTCGGGTGCCGCCGGATCTTCACGCACGCTGAATCATGATGCATGATGTGCCGTCGCTTTTTCGCATCCCAAACCCAGCTACTGGTACATTTACTACGGATAATATCGGTGCCGTTTAGCGGACTTGATCCACTCACTTTACTGTACGCGACGCCCGGCGAGTCCTACAAGGTCCAAGTGAAACATTGTACATAATAACCACGGGGTGATGGACGACGTCGATTTTCAACTTGTATCGTATGAAGGAATGCCATGGTATCCATCAAGGCAGAATGTGTATAGTTTTACAATTGAAAGGGAGACGGATAGGATGTAAGGTTTAATTGGAGTCTGCGCTCGCGGCTGTGCGGGAGAAGAGAATTTGAATTCGTACAGACGTCCCAAATACAAAGTACGATAAGTGTTCCGCAAGGACATACGTGGGAATCGGTGTTTGAAGCTGAATTTCGCGCAAATATTTCTGAGCTCAATCTCGCGTCGGCCGACTTCACACCGCAGTAACAGACTCGGAATACGGGTGTGGGACGAGGCGCATATCGTCGTAACGGCGCCAAGTTAGCCTTCTTTGTTGCAACATTGGCTCCCCTTGTCTATCCCCGCCTTCGCCGAGACAATTCTTCTGCCTCTCACGCTGTCACAATCGAGCGCTACCCAAACCACGATGCTTGTCCGGTCTCTTTTCTCTATACGTTGATGTTGTATGTGCTCATGGTGACGTCCCCGGGCGACGCCTCTGTTTTTGTTCTGGCGACCATCGACATCAATATGGGTCCACATACCCCCGCTATTAAACCGACTACCACAGCAGCCTACATGGACCAACAATCCACTCCCCTTAACCATCCCCACTTTGCTATCCATTTCCTTACACTCGTAACATGACTACACTCTCTGGACCGTTGGATTTGCAGTTGCTGTTTCAGTCTGCTCTGGAGGAGTATAAAAAAGAGACGGGGATAAACCTCGTCGACTCGGAACACGCACTCGTGGCTGACCTCGAACGCTGCAACTCTCTGGAATCCATCACTCAGGCCCTTCAAGAGAAGGCACAGGCCTTCTGTAAATTTCGAAGCAACAAACCCGAGGGCGTAGAGTTGTTCAACCATGCAGTATCGGCTCTCCATAAGCTGTTGGGTATCGCTGCTCTTGGAGAATCTATCGGTTTCGTATGTCGAAGCGGTTTATTGGTTCTGGAATTATCGTTTCTGATGCTCTTACAGCCGCCGATCCCTCTCGTGAATACGATACATACCTGTATCGGAATGCTCTTTGGAGTATGAACCTCTTCATCTACCAGTGTGAGCGAGTAGTTTTGATATTCAAGCGAATTATAGGTGGTCAAGGACGTCAGCGCAAGTTATGACGCACTCATGGAGCTTTTGGAGACCATGGGTAACCTCCTCAAACGCCTTGAAGTTTATTCCGAATTACCACCCACCAAAGACATGACTGAAATAGTCGTCAAGATCCTGATAGGGTTTATTTCCACGCTGGCAGTGGCAACAAAACAGATTAAACAGGGACGACTAAGTGAGTCCATTCTTGCAGATAAATCACTCGCTATTGTACTCAACGGGGAGTAGAGAAATTTGGGAAGAAACTTATTGGAGACAATGACATTGAGGATATACTACGCCGTATAAATAGGCTGACAGATGAGGAAGCTCACATGGTTGCAGCACATACACTCGAGGTTGTATATGGGCTTGTCGAGAATTTGAAACAGGTCACGAGTGGTGAGCAAATTCCATCTATTGGTCACGGGCTCTTTTCTGAACATCAACGTCTTTAGGTAGAAAGGCGTTGACTGACGGTATTCAGAAGAATCTAGGTCTGTTCTTTCTGGTGAGAATAGAGTAGAGCGACGCCTGACTCAGTGTTAGAAATGATACAGGAACTTACGAGCGAAATGAACAAGTCAAGGCGTCAGTTTCCATAATTCCATCATGACTAAAATAAGGTTGCGAACACTGACGCTGTTTCACAGGTGAAAAGTTACAGGAAAACGTTCAAAAATGGCTCTCTTCCCTGGATCCGTCACAACTGTGGGATGGTCACTACAATAGACGGGGTGTTTACCACGACGGAACAGCAACCTGGTTTATCCGAGGTGACACGTTCGCCGAATGGAAATCATCTGGATCCCTTTTGTGGATCCACGGTAATCGTGCGTAACTCTCACTTCTGCTGAACTTCGTTGAAGCTGATAGCCTCGAACTGGTAGCGGGGTCGGGAAAGAGCGTCCTTTGGTGAGCCAGTTTTTCCATCATTTTCGGGTTTGGGGCCTCATATTTTGGCAAGCTCCTCAATAATTGAGAACATCGACGACATGTGCAAGGTTGGATTAGCCGCACTGGCTTTCTACTATTTCGACTTTCGGGACAAAGAAAAGCATAGCCGCCGCGGGTTGGCCGCCGCAGTGCTCTCCTCATTACTTTCACAGCTCTGTGATCAGTCCGACTCATACTGCGATACACTCTCCCGTCTTTATTCGACACACCGTGGCGGCCGGCGACCCGCCGATGACAACGCACTTACAAAGTGTCTCGAGGACATGCTCATGTCCCCTGGACAGGCCCCAGTTTACCTGATTCTCGACGGACTTGACGAATGTCCGAACGCTTCTGGCATGCCGCCACCTCGTGAAACCATCCTTCAGCTCATTAAGGATCTCGTCGATCTACGGCTTCCGAACGTGCGGATATGTGTATCGAGCCGGCCCGAAGTCGATATCGCATTAGTCCTTGAACCTTTGACTTCCCATTCCATTTCGCTTCATGATGAAGGGGGACAAAAGCAAGACATACTCGACTACGTTAGGGCTGTTGTTCATTCGGACAGAGAGATGAAAAAGTGGAGAGAAGCGGACAAGCAATTGGTAATTCACGTGCTCTCGCAAAAAGCTGATGGGATGTACGTCACCGATACCACAATGTTTAATGACACTCGCTGATTCCTGCGTCACGGTGCAGGTTTCGTTGGGTGTTTTGCCAACTTGAACGCCTCCGACGTAGCCTCCCTGGACGAATTCAACACGAGCTGGACGAGTTACCGACTACATTGGATGCCACATACACACGCACATTAGAGGATATCGCGGAGTCACACCGGGAATATGCGCAGTCGCTCTTCCAGTGCGTCGCAGTGGCTTCGCGCCCACTCCGCGTTGAAGAACTCGCCGAATTTATCGCATTTGATTTCAAGGCAGGGCCCATCCCAAGCTTTCACGAGGATTGGCGCGCGGACGATCCAGTAAATGTGGTACTGTCTACATGCTCCACTTTACTCGCCGTGGTCGATGAAGGAACTTCCCGGGTCATACAATTTTCGCACTTCTCGGTGAAAGAGTACTTCACATCTCCCCGGCATGCCAAAGAAAACGATGGCATTTCGCACCTTTACCACATTTCTATACCACAAGCTCACACCCTCGTCATGCAAGTGTGTTTGGGCATGCTGCTACACCTGGACAATGGCATCTCCAGAGACAGCCTGCAGACATTTCCCCTGGCCGAATATGCTGCCAAGCACTGGGTCGATCATGCGCGGTCCGAGAATGCATCGGAAGCCGCGGTAGACGCGATGAAACAGCTGTTCGACTTGACGAAGCCACACTTTGCAATCTGGGTCTGGATATACGACGCACAACTACCCTCTTGGAAGCGACTGAGCACGGAACGGGCCAAGGTACCATTGCCACCTAGAGGAACACCGTTGCATTATGCCGCTCTTTGTGGCTTGCCGACCATTGTCAAGTTCTTGGTGGATCAGCGCCCACACGATGTACATTCTCGGGGCTTCGACGACCTGTCAACACCATTACATGAAGCAGCGTCTGGGGGTCATGCGGAGGTCGCTCGCATCCTTCTCGAGCGTGGCGCAGATGCGGCTGTCCAGGCCAAGGACGGGTCCACTCCCCTCCACCATGCGTCAGAAGGGGGACACGCGAAACTTGCGCGTGTCCTTCTCGAATACGGTGCAACTGCAGCAGCCCAAGACATGCACGGGTGGACACCACTGCACCGCGCATCGTATATGAGACAGGTGGAAGTCGTTCGCATATTTCTCGATCATGGAGTGGATACAATAGCTAAGGACAATCGCGGATCAACTCCACTACATTGGGCGTCATCTTGGGGAGATGTGAAACTTGCGCATATCCTTCTCGAATGCGGCGCAGATGCGACAGCCCAGGATGAGGACGGGTCGACTCCACTACATCAGGCGTCGGAAGGGGGGCACGTGGGACTTGCAGAGATCCTTATCGAGCGTGGTGCAAGCGCAAGAGCCCAGAAAAAGGACGGGTCGACTCCACTCCATCGAGCGTCGGACCGGGGATTTGCGGAACTTGCTCGTTTTCTTCTCGAGCGTGGCGCAGACGCGACAGCCCAGGATATCAACGGATCCACACCACTCCATCGGGCATCACAACTGGGACATGTTGACTTCGCGCGCGTCCTTCTCGAATATGGTGCAAATGCGACAGACCGGGACGAAAACGGGACCACTCCCTTGCACCTGGCATCGGAAGGGGGACATTTAGAACTCGCCCGTATGCTCCTCAAGCACGGTGCGGACTCGACAGCCCAGAGGGATGACGGTTCGACTCCGCTGCATCGGGCTTCGGTTCGAGGACAGGTGGAACTCGCCCTTTTCCTTCTTGAATGTGGCGCAGATGCGACAGCACAGGACAACGACGGGAGAACACCGCTGCATTGGGCGTCCTACGTGGGTCACGTGGAGCTCGCACGCGTCCTCCTCGAGCACGGCGCGAAACCTACGGCTCGGGAAAAGCGCGGCTTTACTCCATTGCATTGGGCGTCGGAGAAGGGGCATGCAGAACTCGCACTCGTCCTTCTTGAGTGCGGTGCAGGTGTTATAGCCCAGGACGAGCTAGGATCAACGCCACTTCATCAGGCGTCGAAGGAGGGACACGCGGAAGTCTCGCGCATCCTCGTCAAGCACGGTGCATATGCGACAGCCCAGGACAAGTTCGGGTGCACGCCGCTGTATTGGGCGATGGCCACGGGAGACCTGGATCTCCTACGCATCCTTCTCGAGGGCGGCGTGGATGTGGAGGCTTTCGTACAAGCGTTTTTCAACCCCAATATATTGGGCGGAGAGCAGAAGAAATCGGGAACATCGGGGGAAGTTGTCGAAACTGCATGCGTCTCTGAGATTAGTGCCGCTGGATTGTGATGACTTGTATCGGATTCTCATGCCATAAAATATCTAGAGGTGCATATAATCTTATTTTGTAGTCTGAGCAAGTTTTGGTCGGCTGGAAAGTACCGACTTACGCGCGTTGCGCCCATGGACGCGATTCAGTCACGTGAGTGACTTGAGCGCCGGCCCTGGGCCTGTTGACACATCATGCAGAACGCCGTCTCCACTCCTCAACATCCTCAACCTTTCTTCCCATTAGACCGGGCTGCATCATCTCTCTACACACCATACATCTCAGATAACTATAGCTGATTGGGAGAGCCCATGATTTGTTGATAGCAGTTTTTTGTCACTTTGAGGCAGGGGGCATTCAATGCCACAGTCATGATCAAGTCCTTCTCACGCTGGTTCAGCCACTTTCATCACATCACAGGTGCGCGCCTGGTACTATCTTCTTCTGCCGGGTTTCCGTGATAGCACATCAATAGAAGTTGCGCTCCCTTCACCATCAACACATGGCTACATACCGGGAGAAAACGATCTTCCGAAGGGTCAAGTCATACAGGAAACGTCAGTGTTCTCGGAAATATGTCCTTTAGTAAGTTAGGTGATCTACTACGAGAACTCTCCTTCTCCATCACGTGGTACCCAGACACTATTTTTGGCCGCATCACCGTGACCGTGACTTTCGCTTCATTAATTGCGATGGCAGACTCAGACGGCTCATTTTCAACCCCGTCAACATCCCATTGGAGCGATCCCTTCGCATCGGAAACATTCTCCGTGGAATCTTATATAGTGAATGAGGGGTCGCTGTGTATAAGAAAATATCTCGCTCGCATCTTACACAGCAGGAGGCAGGAGTGGAATTTTTCATATTCTCTGTGGTCGTATATTGCATCTGCAATCCGCGTCGTTCCTCCAAGTACCGCGAGAGCCAGAAATTCTACATAGTCTATGGTGGGCTTACTCGTTACCATCTCGCTGGCCTCGGATGCCGTGTGGGGCCAATACAGTACATATGATGAACTTGAATGTACCATCGCGACTTCCCTGGCGGCCCGGCCCGCTCCGAGTCGAGTTTTATATAGCATCAGGGTACGCGTGGTACGACGTCCTTGGATCCGCAGCCGACACAGAGTCCTCCGGTACGGACGTGTGGGGCGGCTCATCATCGAGCCGTCAGTTATTTTTGCAGTGCTCGCGATGATTACGGTACTGGAGATCGCCCTACCTGACTCATTTTTGCTGGGCGGCAAGCTCACCCACATCAGCATCCCATGGGTGGTGTGAGCTTGACCATTAGTATTACCGCGATGATATGCTTCCGGATGCTGCGGATGCGAGCACTCATACGGAAGCGCTCGCCCTAGAGATGTCAGGATGCACAGTACACCCGAGTCGCCGCGATCCTCATCAATTCCGTAGCGCGCCTTTCTACTTTCGGCGTCAGTCTCGTCGTCACGGCAACTCAAGGTGGACCGCTCACCTTTGTTTTCGCTTACTGGATGTCTGGAGCATGTCCGGCGTTGAGTTTTCCCGTTCCCACTTCGTGGGTACGCCGAAAGCGGTCCTACTTCACTGTATCTCCCGCTTGTCAGTCTCACTCCTGTGCCTCCTCACAATGATCACTCCGGGTCGCCACGGGCCATGGGTGGTTCAAAGAGACCGTGAATGGGACCAACACGATACGTGTATTCGCGGAACCAGTGACAGTTTCAAACAAACCAGGCGGTATGCGTGACGGTTCACAATACAGATGATCCAATATCAGGTCCTGGAATGCCGAAAACTGCTCTGAGAAGACGATCAAAGGGTGCATGGACACGGCCGAGGTTGTCTCCCTTGCTTGTCATTCCCAGTACTTAGACTTCTTCACTCTAGAGGTTACATGAAGTGCCACGGATACTAACGTAAGTTATGGTATAACGCTGGAATGCTGGGAGCTTAAAAGTATTCGACGCTATATGACCGACATCTGTGTTTTCCGAATGCCACTGACAGGACGTCCTTCGGTTTACCTATCCATTCCAATGCCCGGGGTGGGACTGGCAAGAGAACAATGGAGAAGACAATGACACAGACCGTTGAAGAACAACTGGTGTCGGACTGAATTACTAGAGTGATCAGAAGGGAAGAAGGTGGTTATGTGATGAGTTGAACCCTGGGAGATGGTGAGCAGCGTCGCAGCGACAGCGGGTTCGGGTTCACAAAAAGACATTTTCATGGTCTCTTGCAGATAAATCCGTGCCTTTCAGTTTGAGAATAATGTATGTGTGCAGGAGGGGGAGCGAAGAAAGTTGATGTTAGGTAGATCGTGGCAGCTGATGGTCCAAGTTATCATGATCTCGCGCCTGCTAAGTTACGTGGGCAGATATGCAGTGCCGACGTGTGCCGTATGGCCCTTATCTCCGTCGGTTCGGAGAGATCCGAGTCCGGCTGCATTTCGGGCGCTGGCCGTGGACGGTCATCACGGATCATCATTGTGCATCAGTGTCAGGTATGTATTAATATGTATTCCTTGACGTTGGACGGCATCAGGAAACCTTGGGCTTCCTTAAACGTCTTAGCTACTAAGTACGTTGAGACGCTGAGATGTTTCCTGATTTTCTGATGCGCCTCGGGCTGATATCAGTAGAACTGCAAGCACCCCCTTTCTACTTCCCATAGTCCTTAGGTTCCTTCTTTATCCACGTCTCCGCTTAGTTGCATCCCATCGTGATGGCACTGCGGCATACCTGTCACCAGAGCATCTCTGTGGCGTGTAACAGTGTAAGAGACTTGCTGTGAAGGGGTGCACCTGTGACGTTGCTACCGATGAAACAATCGATTCGTGCACGAACATCCAACAGGATCCTAGCCGCACTTGTTACCACCGAGGTAGCCGTGGATGGTGTGCGGGGATTAATACGTGTGGATTGACTACCGCAACTATTCTGGCGACCTACCTAGGATTTTTCAGACGCATAGTCCTCGGGATACTACACCTTAGGAGTTACCGCCAGCGACATTCTCGGAGAACCCTCACCGGCATGGGTCCCATCTCCTAAGACGCCGCTTAAGTGGAAGGAGAAAAGCGTCTGACAGAATAATTCATAGGCAGTAATATTAGGCACACTGATGCTACAGACTGGAATTTGGCATTCTCGATGGTATATTTGGCACTCCCACTTAGTCTTCCAGTGCTTCTCTATAGTAGTACTCGGCTTGATCTGATGCGAACTTAATCCGTGACATCCACTTGGTGGAGTGGAGGAATGTCACACGGTTGAGCTTATTCCAATTGGTCGTTTCGTAATAGTCGCGATCATCGCGGGTATGAAAAGCGCCCTACCTTACACATCATATTTGCTGAAGGGCAAGCTTTCCCATGTCGCCGCCTCGTCCGACTCCCGTGGATCTTTGGGCGGTGATACGTTCTGTATCTTCTTAAATCAAGTGTCTACGGCGTTTCAAGTGCTGGAAATCTGTCGGTGATCACTGATCATCGTCGGGGGTATTCTTATATATATCCCCACATGAGACCATACCCCATGAGACCCCCCCCCCGTCACCTGTTGCTTAGGCCCATTCGTTCGCGTCATCGCTGACCTGAGCTGTGATCGACGTGATGGCAGAACCCAGCTTCTCACCTGAAACCGCCATCAACATCCCGTTGGAGCGGTCCCTTTACGTTGGAAGAATTCTCCGGGCAGTTCTATACGGTGAGAATTCCCAATCAATTGGGAATCATTTGTTCGCGGCTTACAGACAGGGAGCAGGAGTGGAGATTTGCACGTTCTTTGCATCCGTGTATTGCATCTCCAATGGTTCCTCCAACCAACGCAAGGTCCGCAAAGGTCAAAGGCTCTACATAGGCTACGGTGCGATCCTGCTCGCACTTGTCACGATCGAAGTGGCCATGGACGGTCTGTGGGGCCAATACATGTGGATCGACCACCGCAACTATCCTGGTGGCCCGCTCGGGTATTTTGTGGCATCACAAGGCTCGTGGTACATCGTCACAGGATGGGCGGCGGGCATCATGACCAATATTCTCGGAGATGCGCTACTTGTGCGTCCCATCTCCCCTTGAGGTGAAGCTCAAATGTGGGACTGACGCAATGTGGATAGGTGTACCGATGTTTCATAATTTGGAATTCGCGATGGTACATCATTGCTCTTCCGCTATTGACATTCCTGGTTTCCACTGGTGCGCCGATCATAATCTGTCGTTCGTTTGGTGGAGACTCACATATGTTTCCTCGGATCGTGCTTTTCTTTTCCCTTTTCTCAGTGCTCGCGGTCTTCACGATAGTAGAGACCGCTTTGCCTGACAGATCTGTGCTGAACAGAGGCAATCCTGTCCGCCTCGCTGTGGCGTGGATCTCGCTGACCGTCAGCTTGAATGTTATCGTCACCTCGATGATATGCTTCCGTCTCCTGCAGGCGCGGGCGCGCACGCTGGGGGCGCTCTCCCCAGAGATGTCCAGTATGTACACAAGCGTCGTGGCGGTGCTCATCGAGTCCGCTGCCCCGTTTACCATCATCGGGATCGGTCTCGTCGTCGTAACGGCCAAGAATTCACCGCTCACCTTTGCGTTTTCTGATATCTGGAGCTTGTTCTGCGTTGAGTCCAAGTCCTCCCATGCCCCCTTCTGTGAGAACGCCAAAGGCGAATCTGACTGATATGTGTCTCCTTTCCCCTTCAGACACTCTCCCCGCAAATGATTATCCTCCGAGTCGCCATGGGCCATGGGTGGCGAAAGGAGACCTTGAAGGAGATCAACACGACGGTCGTATTCGCAGCACCTACTACGGTCCGAGTTCACGAACAAAGTCAAGGGGTACATGTGGCGATTTACAATACGAAAGACCCCAATTCTGGTCCTGGAACGCCTGAAGACGTGTCAATCAGCACCGCAAGCGCGACAGGTGTTGATCCTCTTGTTTAACTTTTTTGATACATAGCTCTTCACTGGATGAGGCTTCGCATGTGAGAATCCCACAAGGCATTGTTCCATGCCATGTTCTATCTATTCCTTTCTCCCCTTCAAGTTCATACATTTGCCCACGGCTACCTCGACACCTGGATGGATGTATCCATTCTGTCTCAGCTTTGTCTTTGACACCCTATTCAATGTCGCACTGAACTTGAAGGAGGCTAGGTTGCGAAGTGACATTTAAACCATGTATTGTATGGAGACATCGTTCGATAATGCCTACGTACTAAAGTTGCTTTGAGCTCGAGGACAACAGAGGGACGATCGGCATTGCCCTTCGGGGAGCGAAAGAGAGAATTATGGGAGTCCACTACGAAGCAGACACTGACGGGTTGATATGGTTTAGGCGCAGATCCAAATTTCAAGAATAAGACCCTTTCACGTCGAGGGCCCATGTGGGAGCATGCAGCCCCGGGGGAGTGTGTGGCGATCGCTGGTTCAGTGTCACTAAATACCACTCTCTTGATGTCAATTAACTTATGCCCTGTAGGACAGATGCCAGTCAATACAGTGGGAAAAAAAGATGGTCCCGACTTATACAGGTCTCAATCTTGAAACTTGAAATGAAAGACCGAAACGCGAAAGGCGAATACCATCGTACAATACATGGACGTAGTAAATGAACACCGACGAGGAGCAAACGAAAAATGTTAGATGAACCGGAACAGGTGGTGTTGTTATCTCGGGGGACGCAGCCTCTGAGACCCGAAGTGGCTCGCAGATCCGGTGGTTAACCTGGGTCTGGTGTGCACGATGTGTGGCTGAATGTTTCCCCCAGGCGTACTGTAGAGAGCTGACGCCGTCGTATTGGTGTTGCTAGCTGATGGTACCAGCGACCGGTGCGATCTACAGAGTCCCTTGTCCTTGAACTGTCAATCAACCAAAACATGGCACTTGATGAACGGCCAAGCGGTTGCCATTTCCCGTACTGCTCCTTCAGTTACACCGAAACCCAGACGTTGACACTTGGCAACGTCTTGTGGAGTTCTGGCAAAATCCGCTGTCAGGACTGTCTATATGCTTACTGACAAGCACGCCACCCGAGTGCATCCCGCGCTGGACTAAGCATGAACCCAACACCAGACGCGTCACCGCAATGGTCCCTCAGAATGGCATCTACAACAGGGTACACGGACAGGCAATGCGCTAGGGCTCGTTGACTCTGGTATGCGCGAGCGTGAGATCCCGCCTATCCACCGTGGAGCCCGTTGGAGAGGGAAAAGGCCAAGATGCAAAGTCTTTGTGCTCACATGAGGCAGCTTCACAGCAGGGTGGGTGTGAATCATCGCCGTGCTTGCGTATAGGAAAAAAGTGCTTCGAGTCCGATCATCTTCATTCCCGAAAATCGTACATACCCATTAGAGATTGTCTGAACCTTACCCTCAAAGTCGGTCCCTCGAGGCCAACCCCATCCACCAAAATGTCTGTGTTTTTGAGGCTACACATTGAGGCCTCGTGCATCCCTGGCTCTCGTGTAATCCTAGTGAGTACCAGTGACTCATGCACTGTAACGCTGGTACTCACGCACCCTTAGAAAGTTTAGACTTCTTTCATTCAAGTCCCTTCTACCTCGATTCTATCTCCTCCTCTCTCCCTTCTCTGTCTATTATCCCGAATCTATGCGTGCGCGTGTGATATCCCTGCGACACACATGCCGTTCACGATAGTTCGAAGCGGACAGTGGGAATTGGAAAATGGGTTCTTGATAAGACCGGCAAGGCGTATTCCGGGAAGGGATTGGCGGGGGAAGGAGGGTGGAATTGCAAGATAAAAACGACAATCTCCGCGAGATGCTAGTGACTCGGAGATGCCGCAGTGATGTTTTGGATGACAGTTTTCGAACCTCGCGACTACAGTAGTTCGGGCTTAAGAATGCTGGTCAGCGCTTTAGCATCGTTAAATGTATGGCTCAAAAGGACATGTTGATAGTTTGGCTATCAGCTAAAGATTTCGGTGTTGCACCGCGGAAGACATGAACTGTGGCATGAACAGCAAGGCGTGTGAGCTTGTTTCACGGTCACGTGAACGACTCCCTATAAGTCGACCACCGCAGAAATTCGTATGGAGAAAGGGATACTGATGCGATCCTATCATGCACCACGCGATGTCGCATCATGCAACAACATTCCTGAGGAGGCAGTGATTCTTGGAGCCATTCTAAGCGACACTGCCACATCCGGCCGGCAAATAATCTGACAACCGATCTGAGTCTATGGGTGTGTTCAGGTCGGTTACCGTCGGTAGCCATCATCTGGACCAAAGTACAGTTAGGAGGGTGTCGACTGTAGTCATATTGTATCCCACTGTCTCCACGTTTTCTCCCTATGCTAGTAGTATACCACCACTCCTACGCCGTACTTGAGATCTTGAGAGAGATTGATGATGACGATGACGCCAACGAGAGATCGTTTCCTAACTAAAAAAAAAAACACTACCTCCACTCTGCTACAAGCAATAGTGAGATATTGTACATATCGCAAGGGCGCCGACCACCGCGTGAGTCCAAAGATGGTACGAAGGTGGAAGAAAGGGGTGATGTAGGAGTTATGCAAGAAATCAAAAGTAGCCCTCCTGAGCGTACACGAGTGAAACACTACGATATGGGGGCCATTAGCATAACACGAGAGGCGGAGGCGACTCAAAGAGCATGAAGTTCCAAGGCGTGGCATCAAGCCCGGGACAATTCGGCGGTAAGGTCGGCATTGAGGGACCAGGTAAGGTTGAAAAGATAAAGCGATAATCTTAGAAGGGAAGAGAAGGTGTTTCGAGAATGGGGATGGGATAGTGACATTACCGAGCACGTTTCTCATTTTCAGCCTTCATGGCACGAGGGCCCCGCCCCACTGCTGCCGCCGTTACGCCCCCTCCTGTGACAAGACCTTGTCTCTTGGCATTTTACTTTGCCGTTTTTTGAACCCTTTCGCCCGCCAATTGGCTCCACGGACGATGGGTAGTAACCCAAGCCCGTTCATAGGACACCCGATGAGGTCTTTTGGCTATGGATTGGGAAATAGGGAAGAAAGCGTGTATTTGTGCAAACGGACGTGGGCGTTAAAGAGGAAGGGTCAAGCCTTGCCTTCGCACCTCCGCTCTACGCGTCGCGAGGCGTCGCGTCGCTCATTTTGGCCAAACCTAACCCTAATCATCGTGGCCGAGCGACAGCGACCGCGACTTCTCTCGCCACTACCGCACAAGGACGAAAGTGCGCGTCCGGACGTCTTGTGACCACTGGGCCACATCGACTTATAGCGGGCCCCTTCAAGTAAAACACGCTCACCCTAAGCAAGTACATACCACGACCACCTGCGGGACTCTGCCAGCCGTGCCCTGCGTCCCGTCTACCTGCCCTGCGTCCCTCGAGCGGATCTTACGAACTCCAGCAGAAATTGTCGAGTGTCAAGATCTGTCAATGAAGAAGGTACAGTAGGAGATTGTAACATCTGAGCAGTCCATCGAGTGCCGTGAATTGTTCGACATTAAAGGGATATGTAAGGTAACCCCACAGTACATAGTCATCATATTCCACATCACGCATGCCGTGCACGACACCTCGCAAATCGGGCCCTTGTCCGGGACCATGTTTTGCTGGACTCCCATCTTACTGTCCTTTATACGTTGCTTTGTCTTTCTTTTGTCCTAGACCCCCCCCTTTGCCAGCTTTCCCTCTTTTACCTTAGTCACCAGCCACTGAACGTCACCGCTTCGTCTTCGACCTTGCGTCCGCCTTAGGATACAATTCTATCCCTCGCCTGACTTCGCCAAAGGCAGGCAACAGTGGTCCCGTTTCCTCTCTTCTTGCTTGCGTGCTTTTAGACCCCTGCCGCCTTCTCACCTTTGCAGATCGCATCACGCCCCGTTATCGCCTCAAGCGTCCTCCCTCTGCAAGTTCTCGGTCTTTCGGGAATGTGGCCTCGGTACTCTTTTTATCTTCTTCCTCGAACTCCCACACGTAGACTAACAATCTACGCTACAGTGTGTACGAATGTATCCAAGGGGGGGAATACAGGTATATGGTGCAGTACGAATCCTGGTATCTTATGCTCTTTATTCTAAGCTTTACACAGCAACGTATTGTGAATACCAAGCACGCTCTGTACGAAGGATGACAGTCGCACTTATACTACTAATTGATGTATTTAACATGTTTCAGGCGTTCCAGAACCAGATGTGGGATACTCTATATTGTAGGTCGTGGATTTCACTATTTCCCCCTGACTCTGCTTGTCGGAGTCGTGGACCGTGGCAGGCTCTGCGAATACGAGGGCCGAGTTCAACTCGTTCACCGTCTCTTTAAGCCACCCGCGGCCCATGGATACTCTGAGGATGATCATTTGTGGGGAAAGAGACTGACAGGAGTCGGAAAGTTCAGCAATTCGCCTTTGGCACGGGAGGATTGGAACTCAACGCAGAAAATGCTCCAGATATAGGCAAACGCAAATGAGGGCCCTACATTCATGGCCACTGTGATGACGAGACCAATCCCGAGGATGGAAAAGGGTACTGCGGACTCGATGAGGATCGTAGCGACGCTGGTATACATGCTGGACGCCTCCGAGGAGAGCGTAGCCCGGGTGAGCGCTCGCATCCTCAGGATACGGAAGCAGATCATCGAGGTAACAGTGACATTCAAACACAAGCTCAACGCGAACCATGGCACTGCTAGGAGGGCAGGCTTGCCCTTCAGCTGAGATGTGCCAGGCACGGCGCCCTCTATCACTGTGATGATTGCGAGCACTGAAAAGAATGCAAAAAGGCCCCGAAGGCACAACAATGAGCCGCCCCATGAAGTGAAAGACACAGACTCTGTTCGGCGCACCAATGGAAGCCAAGTACATCAGTGCCGGAAGAGCTATGATACGCCATTGCGAGCCCCAAATTATGAAACATCGATATACCTGTCCGATTCAATCATGGTGTCAGTCTTCTTATTTAAGGTGAGCCTGAAAGCGAGATGAGGCGCACGAGAAGCCCGTCACCGAAAATATTCGCCATGGCTGTGGACACGCATCCTGTGACGACGTACCACGCAACTTGTGATGCTGCATAAAACCCGAGCGGGCCACCGGGATAGTTGCGGTGGTCGATCCACATAAATTCGCCCCACATGCCATTTGAGGCTAACTGGATGGTAACCAGTGCGAGCAGAATCGCACCATAGACTATGTAAAACCTCTGGCGTTTACGAAAGTCGAGTGAACGATGGGAGATACAATACACGGCTGAAAAATATGTGAAAATCTCTATTCCTGCCTCCTGTTAAGATACGAAGGAATGTTTCCTTGGTTATAGAGAATTCTCACCATATAGTATTCCGCGAACAATGTTTCCAATGTAGAGGGATAGTTCCAATGGGATATTGACACGGGTTGAGGGTGAGACGCTTGGGACTGCCATCACGTTGGGCACAGCCTGGGGTCGACGTCGACGCGAATGAAGCAGCCTAAGCAACAGGAGATGCCCCGATAGATGGATGTGAGAAATTTTAGGGATATATCTATATGAGAAGCCCTGCCCGTGATAGGATATGAGTAGTATGCACGCGTAGAGAGAGGGAATAGCTGCGCAGCTCAATATATACATACAGGTGCATTCCTGCAGCAAGGCAGTGCTGAGATCGGCGGGGATTCCCTGGCACACTGTGGGCACATGTACTAACGCCAGCGCACTGATGTATGGGCACTGATCCTTGTATCAGGTTGCTGCCGGATCGTCACGGTGGTCTAACAGCCGGTGATGGCTATAATCTGCCATCACGAAGCGCGAAAGTCGGTGTGGTAATGTGGACCAAAATTGAGCCTGAGTCGATGGTTCAACGTTCAACGCGCGAAATCACCAATCATCGAATCACCAACAAAGCGCGTCGACTAGCCGGAGGCCGCTTCGGATCTCGGCCGGCGATGAGACCGAGTCCGAAATAGATACAAGGCTTCTTGGCAGTGGTATGGATAATTGAGTCGAGTCTTCTGTTATGTTCATTTCATTTTCTATGCGGGCTTGTTTCTCCCTCTTTGCTCATGTACGTATATAAACTTGCACATATACCTACAATTGGCCTGCTCTCAAGGACCGACGGCGCCCAGTACTGTCAGGTACGAGAGGAGAAGAGTTTGAAGCGAGGGCCGGAGTACTTCTTTTTCGCAATGGAAGGGTTCTGTGATGGTCTGTGAGATGGTGCTGGTTTTGGGCAATGTGCACTAGAGTCTTGGATGGCGTCAGGGGTTAGCCGTTCGGCACAACGGCGCCACATGTCGCACATGGCGGCATATCATAATAGGAAAATGCGCTTAACGTGACCATTTGCTAGTGATCAACCGGCATCTATCCAAATGACCTGACCGACGGGCAAGAAAGGATAAACGGAGTCTGCTTATAGTCGACTTATGGCTCAATTAATGTCTAATAAACGGACCAATAAGTGAACCAAATTGTCATTGCAAATTATGCTAAGACAATAGAATAATTTATTGACTTGTCTTTATATGTTGTATTATTATGAATATGACGACTCAGACAATTAGAAATTAGTTACGCGCTGAGGAGAGAACCACTTATTTCCTGACATATTTTAGAGTTAACGGGCTACAATCAGGTTAACACAGTGGACTATGCAGAGTCATTCATTCATTGTAAATAAAATCAGACATAAACAGACGCTACATAGTTGTCTGTATGTTTTAAATAAAAACCCACCACTTATCCGTTGGCGATAAATCGGCCATGGGAATCAATCAGCCCAATACAGATATTCTTATCTTTATCTTATCTCAAACTTTATTTAAAACATATGGACAACTATGTAGCGTCTGTTTATGTCTGATTTTATTTACAATAAATGAATGACTCTGCATAGTCCGCTGTGTTAACCTGATTGTAGCCCGTTAACTCTAAAATATGTCGGGAAATAAGTGGTTCTCTCCTCAGCGTGTAACTAATTTCTAATTGTCCGAGTCATCATATTCATAATAATACAACATATAAAGACAAGTCAATAAATTATTCTATTGTCTTAGCATAATTTGCAATGACAATTTGGTTCACTTATTGGTCCATTTATTAGACATTAATTGAGCCATAAGTCGACTATAAGCAGACTCCATTTATCCTTTCTTGCCCGTCGTGTGAATGGGAGTAAAGGAAAGGACATCCGTCAAAGTTATACTATGCTATGCCCTTCTTTCTCATCTATGATTTCCTAGTGTATGATGGACACCACGTTGCCCCAGTGATGTACCCGGCGGCCCGGCCGGGGCCAATCTCTCAGCTCCAGAGATTTTTCCCTGTCGCCTTAACTTCCTTCCACCAACTGCCATTGATTCATCTCTTGAATTTCCTGTCCATTCGCTCTGTGGCACCCGTCCACTTTTTACTTGGCTATGTCACGATCATTCTCATGCAACTGCCAGTCGGTCCGGTCGCGTGTCTCGGCGTTAAGCCAGTTCTCGCGGACAGCCCTAATGTTCGCCAATATCTATCATTTGACCTTGTCTGACGCAAAAGATGGTATGAAACAACTATTGAGCTGAAGAACCAACATTCTTTCAATCTGGTTATATACATTAACCAGAAGCGATCACCTCGGATCGTGACAAATGAGCCAAAGAGCAGTTTCCGCATGTCTCGAAGGTCGCCGTCTCGAAGGTCCGGCGGTTCCGACAGCCTGATGTTGGTGTATGACTAAACATTTTCCCAGACAGTACGGTATTTGATCATTGTGGTCGTTCTGAATAATTCTGACGTTACTACCAGTGATTGGCAGGACCAGCGTTGCGCGTTTCTCAGAGTCTCTGATTTCTGGATGATCGAACAAAGCACAGAATTTGATGAAGTCTTTGTTTTTGAATTCTCCGACTGTGCTTCCTCACAGTCTCCCGGAAACTGACAGAGGGGACTTGACAACTCCTTGTGGACCTCGGTAAAATTCGCCGTCACGACCGTCTAGGTGCTGACTCACAGATTCAGGAGCGCGGCACGATAGTACACCTCCCCCTGGAGTGCTGGACTGAGAAAGGACCCAACTCTAGGTCCATCACTAGCGTACGCGATCATCGCTGCTGAAAGTAAACCGTGGACAAACCAGGCACGAGATCATAGTTTGGTGGACGGAGCCTACTTAGTGTCGCCAAGCGGTACGACGACGTCCGGATGCAGGAGAGATGCCACAATCGTCAGTCCTGCGTCCTAGGGCTCCTTGCTGTTTTTGCAAGCTTAAGATGTTGCTCATTCGCCTTGCAGCCCGTTGGCGAGAAAGGTCAGTGAAGAGGTTGTTCTACCTGCGGAAGGGGTATTATGACAGCTGTGAACTACATCAGCTTTTTGGACTTTGTAAAGTCTAAAGTCACACGTCATGCACTTCAAACGCCTCGGTTCAGTTGCTTTGATTACAGGTACGCGCTTGAAGATTTGCAACAGTTCCCCGGGTTTCCATGATGGCATAGTCATCGAAGCCTCCTTCTCCACTTACCATCTACTTGTAGCTACGCACTAGGCAGGCACGTGAAGCTGTATGTTCCGAGGGATCCAGCTGCCTTTCAAGTGCTGAGCGCTGTACGGGTTTCACACGAAACATCAGTGTCAGATATATATCCCTTGCATCCGTCGATATGTCAGAGCGCTCTCCCCATCTTCTGGTGATCAGGTTCCTTTTCCCGTCACCACTTGTGCCTCATCGTGATGGCGCCATTGGACATCTCACTTTCAACCCCTGTCAACATCCCATTGGAGCGATCTCTCTATATTGGAAACATGATCCGAGGAATCTTATACGGTGAGGAATCTGTTGTAAACTAGGAATAGTGTCGTTCGCATCTGACAGGTAGGAAACAGGGATGGAGATTTTCATATTTCTTGCGGCCGTGTATTGTATCTGCCACCGTCCTTCTAGCTACCGCAAGAGCCAGATATTCTACATAGTTCATGGTGGAATCCTGCTTGCACTGGTTACCATCGAGGTAGCCGTAGACGCCATGTGGGGCCAATTCATGTGGATTGAGCACCGCAACTATCCTGGTGGCCCACTCGAGTTTCTTGCAGACTCACAGTTTTCGTGGTCCTTCATCTTAGCATTTGCCGCCAATGCCGCGGCGAATATTCTCAGTGATGGGCTTCTCGTGCGTCCCGTCTCCCTCTGAGACGCTGCTCAAGTGGCAAGGGGAAATGTGTCTAACACTATGGCCCGCAGGTGTATCGATGCTACATAATCTGGGGCCCGAGATGGTATATCCTTGCACTTCCAGTGCTTACGTACCTGGCGTCGTCCGGTACGAACCTAACATGACGTTCACATATGGAGTGGCTGATTGCTGACTGTCTTTGCAGTGCTCGCGATCATCACGGTAGTGGAAAGCGCCCTGCCTTACTCATATTTGCCGAACGGCAATATTGCCCGTGTCGCCGTCCCGTGGGTCTCGCTCAGTGTGGCCTTGAATGTCATCGTCACCTCGATGATATGCCTCCGTCTCCTCCAGATGCGAGCGCTCGCGCGGAAGACTCTGTCTCCAGAAATGTCAAGGATGTATACAAGCGTCGTCGCGATGCTCATCGAGTCCGCGGCACCTATTTCTATCCTTGGGACCGGTCTCATCATAGTAGCGGCCCAGAATGGACCGCTGCTCTCTTCGTTTGCATTTGTCTGGACTGTGTTCTGCGTTGAGTCTGACTCCTCCCATGCTCACTTTGTGAGCACGCCGAATGCGAATCTAACCGAACTGTGTCTTCACTCCTGCCAGTCTCTCTCCCCACAAGTAATCATCCTCCGGGTCGCTATGGGCCGTGGGTGGCTCAAACAGACTGGGGACGAGATCAGTACGACGCTTGTATTCGCAAAATCTGCCACAACCCACGAGCAAAGTCAGGGGGTACATAGGACAATTTACAACACAGAGGAACCTATATCATCTGGTTCCGAAACGCCCACGAACAAGTTGGATACACCAGTCAAAGAGCAGATAATGATTAGCAATGTTATGTCGTTCGCATAGCATTCCTAGCACTTACAGTCCTCTACTGGCTGGGAGCAGCGTAACTTGAGTTACCTTGGTGAATGGTTAGTAGGCTGCGAAAAGATGGATAGAGCGAGTGTGTGTGTGAGGAAGAGGACGACGAAGACGGAGCGAGTCGACGGTTCTACAAGACCGGGCGAAGGTGCGGACGACGGTTTCCGCTACACGAGGCCGAGTCGGGCGAGGGCGACGGAGGAAGAATAAAGAGCGATGTTAGCGAGCGACGATCTCGCGACAACGGAAAAGGGATCACACGAGAGATGAAGAGCACGAGGGTAGGATTGGAATGAGACAAGAGACGAGGGTCGTGCACTCCACAGAAGCAGGAGGCTTGCTTTTTATACGAACGATACCTAGTGAGACTTGTATGAATC
>Ga0307510_10001686_pt1 | contig 24520 bp, 25 predicted proteins | sample 12_EM_MG_FD_207224 | JGI IMG/M metagenome (GOLD analysis project Ga0307510, IMG submission 207224) | Populus trichocarpa ectomycorrhiza microbial communities from riparian zone in the Pacific Northwest, United States - 12_EM | ecosystem: Host-associated > Plants > Roots > Unclassified | place... | reverse complement strand
GAAAGAGACTTCGGTGATGGAGGAACGTCTACGTTTTGTCGCCCGGCTGCTTGAGGGCGAAAGCATGAGCGATGTGTGCCGGGAGTTCGGCATCTCGCGCGAGACCGGCTACAAAATCTTCAACGTAAGCGCACAATTCCCCGCACCTGTTCACTGAACGGCGAATGAAGGAGTCTGTATCCACAGGGGTGCGATTAGGTCTATTCAGGCGACCAAGTAGCTCCTTGTCAGCTTTGAAAAATGGCACCCATTTTTCTTCGACAAAGACCGATTCGCCGGTGGTTGGATTTCGGCCTGCTCTAGAAGGTCGATGTCGGACGGTGAAGATGCCAAAGCCCCGAAGTTCAACACGGCCGCCTTGTGCAGGTGCATCTTCAACATCTTCGATGACAGTTTCGACTATCCGCTCCACGTCGGTACGGTAGAGAGAGAGGATTGCGCATGGCAATCAAAGAAATAAGCTCGGATTTATTCAAGGCTTTGCCCTGATCGTTCAGACGGTGCCATTTCGCTAGGAACACAGCGCTTGTGCCTGCCTTGTTTATCGGAACATCCATCCATCTCCTGTTAGCGAACGCCGAGATGGTCAGATCAACGCAGTCGTTCATATCCCGTTGGCCCTGCTGGCTCCAACATATAAATTGCGAGTGGGTATAGCCTCCGCATATTGCGTTAGTCGATCGCGCGCGCTAAGCGGCAGAACCAATACAGTGAACATGAATTTGAAGCTACAAGTCGCTTTCACACAAGAGCGGCTTCTAAACTTCATAGCGATAGGAATGGGCATGACTACCCCGGATGATGAATATGTTTACGACGAAATGACCGGCGAGTGGCGCCCCGCTGCGGAAATGGCAGCGATCGGTGCTAATGAGTCTAGCGTTCGTGACGCGAGTGGCAACGTTCTTGCGGACGGCGACTCGGTCACACTTATCAAGGATCTGAAAGTAAAAGGGGCCAATCAGACCCTAAAGCAGGGTACGGTCATCAGGTCGATTCGGCTTACAGATAATCCCGAGGAGATCGACTGCCGCCATGACGGGATCAAAGGTCTTGTCCTGCGCACCGAATTCGTGCGCAAGCGCTAATACATTCGGCCGGCTATCTCCCAGGCATCGATGATGCCACTTAGACACGACCTTAAGAGTGCATCGGCCGAGGTTGGCAGATGGAAGCATGGATATGTCCGAGCTACTGCGTGCCGTTTACAATTCGAGGGAGGGCGCCAGGCATCAATCGGGGGCGCCCAGAGTGAGGCTGAGGCAACTTCCGAGCTAGTTGAAGACGGCGTGAAAATCAGTTTGATAAATGATACAGTGCACATTGGCTCATTGATCATCAATATCTGTCATCAGGCCATCGAAAACCTCGATCATGGCGTCGGCAATCGCCTGGCCGAGTGCGCTGCCGGCTTCTCCAATTTTCTTCTCGTCCATATCCCGCGCGGCAAGCGCAAGACCCGTCCCATGTTCCGAAACGATGAGGCGGGCGCGTTCAATTGCCCACTGAATAAAATCAGCGCGATTGTCGATCGTGACGGTTTCCATGGTACTCACCAAAATTGATTGTCCTGCGCGCGTGTCATAGCGGCATGCGACAACGATCTAAAGAGGCAATTCCGCGATCGTGACGGCTGAAGAAGAGATGGCGCTTCAATGATGGGCTTGGAGTAAAACCATGGCTGGTGCCACCAACGCCACTGAGACAATCACGAGTGAAATTCCGATTTTCAACGTCTTTCTTCGCCGCGTTCTGATGCCTTCCCAATCGTAAGCCAACTCACTTCCTCAACGTGTGCGAATCCCGAGAGTAGATAGCGACATGAATGCACGCGGCAAGAGCCCGAATGCTGAGCTCGACATTACGCAATTTGGCTCGCAAACGCATCCGCGGCGCCATCATCCGGTTGATAAGTTTCCACTCGCGGGCCGACGGGTAATCTTCAACGACGATAAACACGCACCGCAATATCGTAATATAGTCCGATGAACATCTTCCTTACTTATCGCGCAAGAATAGCACAGCTTTGATCGCATTTGACGGATACTTACCTTGGATTGCGTGATCGCCCGAACCGCCCTTGGTTGGTTTTCCGTTTACCGGTTGGTTCCATCGCGTTGTCCGGGAGATCCTGATCGACCTTAGCATCCATCATGCTCCTCGGCAGTTTTTTTGGGCGAAGCTTGCCGTCCAGCGACACGGCGGCGTCGATGAGATGATCGTTTTCTTCAGCCACGAGAATTGTCCTTCTTTTTGGTTACGCACCGTGTTTCAATCTGCCAAAGTCATTACTCGACCCTCAAGCCAACGTGAACACACGCCGGGTTTGCCGAAGGTACCGAAAGCTTGGAACCTATGGCGCTTGCAATTGTGGGCAGCGTTCAAGTCTTCTGGCAAGAATCTTCCCGACGCGGATACACTCGCGGAATTCAATCGGGCAAGCTTATAATTGTCAAAAATCCGAAAAGTTACCGGCTTGATGGCCCTTACTTGCGCCGATTACGAGGATCGCGAGATTCTCCTCTGCTATTCCAGAATTCCCGCTCCTCCTTCTCCGTTATGAAATCATCTGGCTCCAGCGCCGGAGGATCGCTTTCTTGGGGATAGCCCGCCTCCAGGAAACGCTCGGCCTCAAGATACGCATAGGCTTCGGGTCGCAGCTCTACCTCCAAAATATGTACAGCAACTTCACCGGAATATTCCGAAATCGGCTCGGCATAGGAGTAGGTCGCCCAGGGGAAAAGCTTGGTCATGACCTCGTGGAGACCATGCGCGCGAAGACGATAGTCGATCCGCACATCCGCCTCGTGCCTTTGGCCCTCGCCGATATAGATGCGGAGATTGCAAAAGATCGCAGTCGCATCGCCCCACTCGTCCCATACGAAAAACGTTGCCTGATCCTGCATTTCCTGCATCAGCACACGGTCAAGCGCTAAGGTCGAGCGCATCAGGGACTCCGGATCGGTCGCTATGGCCTCATCGAAACAGAGCCTGGCTGAAGCGTCGAACACATTCGCCGCCGGAATGATGATCGACCATTCTTCCTCCGTTACCTCGCATAGCCGCTTCTCAACCTGTTGCCAGAGCATCAGGTCGCTTTCGGAATCGACGATGATCACAAAGACCGGTAACGAATGCCTTGTCCAATAGTCGAGGTGTTTCTTCTCTCCGCGATAGGTGAAATCGCCATGTCTCTCGCTCGTCGGCGATACCGATCTGATTTGCAGCGGCAAGAACCGACCTGTCGGCCAACCATCATCGAGAATTTCGGCGCGCGCATCAATGCCGGTGTCCGAACTTGGCGATCGACGGAAAGCCCATTTGAAATCCCGAAGAAAAACCTTTTCGACAGCGTCGACAGCAAGGCGGACGGCGGGATCCATCTCATGGTCACCCGGTTTCTTGTCGTGCAACCGAAGTGGTGGCGATGTTGGAGGAATAATCCAGCGCCGAACGGCCGCGATCAGAGCGCCTATTGCGATAAGTCCAGTCTGGAGGAGTCGAACCATTGAAGCTCGCCGTCACGAAGCGCGGCCTCCCTTGTTCACATGTTCAAGTAAAGCAAGAAGACCTCTGAGAATGTCCGTCGGCGACGGCGGGCAGCCCGGAATATGGAGATCGACAGGCACGACCTTCGAAACCCCGCCGATGACGGCGTAGCTACCCGCAAAACAGCCGCCGTCGCGAGCGCAACCGCCGAGCGCGACCACCCATTTCGGGGCCGGTGTAGCATTATATGTCCGCTCCAGAGCCTCGCGCATATTCTTGGTTACGGGGCCGGTTACAAGCAGTACGTCGGCGTGACGCGGCGAGGCAACGAAACGGATCCCGAAGCGCTCTATATCGTAGAAGGCGTTACTCAGCGCGTGCATCTCCAGCTCACAACCATTACAGGATCCGGCATCGACGGCGCGGATCGACAGGCTGCGGCCGAGGCGCCGGCGCGATATGGCGTCGATGGCGGCCGCGAGTTCCTCCATCGCCGCATCGGATGGGGGTGGTGCTGGTTCCGTTAGCGGCAGGTGGATCAGGCTTTCGAAGAGGAGCTTTCGCATGAGACCCTGCTTTCAAAGATCATGACCGGAATAGGAGCAGTTGAACGATTTGTTGCAGAGCGGGAAGTCGGCGACGATATTCCCCTCGATCGCCGCCTCCAGGAGCGGCCACTGAAACCAGGACGGGTCGCGCAGATGGCAGCGCTCGATCATACCGTCCGGCGAGAGCCGCAGCCAGACAAGTACGTCACCTCGAAAACCCTCGATGAGAGCCACCCCTTCCCGACATTCGCCGACGGAAGGGACCACGTCGGCGATCGATCCCTTCGGAAGACGGTCGAGGATTTGCTCGACAAGCAACAGGCTCTGCTCGACCTCGCGAATACGGATCCAGACGCGGGCATTGACATCGCCATCATCAAGCACCGGGACGTCGAAGACCAGACTGTCATAGGGCGGGTAGTGCAAGACTTGCCTAGCGTCGAAACCTCGCCCGGAGGCCCGCCCGATATAACCGCCTGCTCCATATTCACGCGCCTGATCAACGCTCAGCTTACCTGTGCCGACAGTGCGGTCCTGCAGCGAGGCGGTGTTGTCGTAGAGTTCCACGAGGGCTGGAAATCGGCGGCGGATTTCGGCAAGCAGGTTTCGCAAGCCGGCTGCCCCGTCACCATTCAGATCGGTGGTGACGCCGCCGGGTACGATACGGTCGCGCATCAGCCGGTGACCGAAAGCGGCGTCGGCTGCGCGCAACACACGCTCGCGCAGCACGCCGCAATGGGCCTGCATCAGTGAAAACGCGGCGTCGTTGCAGATGGCACCGATATCGCCGAGATGGTTGGCGAGCCGTTCCAGTTCGGCCATCAACGCGCGCAGCCAGATGGCTCGGTAAGGAACTATAAACCCGAGCGCGGACTCCACAGCCCGCGAAAAAGCATAGGCATAAGCAACTGTGCTATCGCCGGATGTTCGCCCGGCCAGTTGCGCTCCGCGGACCAGATCCGCGCCAACCATCAGCGCCTCGATGCCCTTATGGACATAGCCGAGCCGCTCTTCGAGCCGGACGACTGTCTCGCCGTTGGCTGTGAAACGGAAATGTCCCGGCTCGATGATGCCGGCATGCACCGGGCCAACGGGGATCTGATGCAGGCCGTCGCCCTCGGCGCGAAGGAAGGTATAGGGAGCAGTCTCCAGCGATGGAACGCGCCTCTCTCCGAGAGGATAGCGCAGATCCCATTGGCCATGATCAAGCCACAGCCGGCTGTCCGGCAAGCCCCACGGTTCGAGCCCGGTCAAATCACGGAGTGCCCGTTCCGGCCTGAGTGCAGGCGGATGCAACTGCGCGATGGAAGGATACCCTCCACCCTTGAGATTCTCGAGACTGAGAACGCCAATCGTGCCGGCCAGCTCATCGAGCATCGCCATATGAACCGCAGTCTTCTCGCCCCACAGGCCGAGCAGGATCAGATGCCCTTGCGACAGCGCTTGTGCCGCCGATATCCATACAACCAGATCGACGATGGCACGCGGCCACGGCCCGTGGTGCGGAACTGGGCGGCCCTTCTCGATCATATCGCTGAGCATCGATATCTTTCCCCCAATCATCGAAGAAGATTGGCGATATGCTGGAACCAGGCAACCAGCGGCGACGGTAGATAGACGCCAGCGACGAGCACCAGCGCGAGATGAGCATACATCGGTATATAGGAAGCCTCTGCGGGCATTATACTGCCGCGCGGTTGCCCGAAGACGGCGCCTGTGAGCCGCAACAGCAGCGCGCCGAAAGCGACCAGCAATCCGAAGACCAGCGGAATGGCGAGCAGCGGCTGCTTTGCAAAAGCCGAGCTTACGATCAGGAATTCGCTCATGAAGATCCCTGCCGGTGGCAGGCCGGCGATGGCGACGACACCGGCGAGCAGACCCCAGCCAAGCCCTGGGTGCGTCTCGGTCAAGCCGCGGATGGCAGAAAGCCTTTGCGTCCCCTTGATCTGGGCGATGTGGCCGACGGCGAAGAAGATCGCCGATTTAGTCAACGAATGCATGACCATATGCAATAGTCCGGCGAAATTGGCGATCGGTCCGCCCAGACCGAAGGCAAAGACGATGATGCCCATGTGCTCGATCGAGGAATAGGCGAACAGGCGCTTGATATCGCGGCGGCGATAAAGCATGAAGGCCGCGAAAATCAGCGAGACAAGCCCCATCGTCATCATCAGTGGCCCAGGCGCAAGAGCCTCAGGATTGGCCGATAGCAGCATTTTGAAACGCAGGACCGCATAGAGCGCAACATTCAGCAGCAGGCCGGACAGGACCGCCGAGATCGGCGTCGGCCCTTCGGCATGTGCGTCCGGTAGCCAGGCGTGCAGTGGCGCAAGACCGACCTTGGTGCCATAGCCAAGCAGCAGGAAGACGAACGCGACGTTGAGAAGTGGCGGATCGAAGGCGGCGGCATGCTCGATCAGGATAGTCCAGACCATGGCATCATAGCCTTCGCCGACGACCGGCTGCGCCGCCAGATAGACGAGGATGGTCCCGAAGAGCGCAAAGGCTATGCCGACGCTTCCCAGAATGAAGTATTTCCAGGCGGCTTCGAGTGCCTCGTGGGTGCGGTAGAGGCCGACCATCAGCACGGTGGTGAGCGTCGCGAGCTCGACCGCGACCCACATCAGACCGATGTTGTTGGACACAAATGCGAGATTCATGCCGAACATCATGATCTGATACATGGCGTGATAGAAACGGAGGTTTGCAAGGGTTAGCCGGCCGATCTCCAATTCATGGGCGATGTAGCTGGCGCTGAATATGCTGGTGGTAAAGCCCACGAAGGCATTGAGGACGATGAAGACGATATTGAGATCATCGACGAGCAGATATTGCCCCGGTGCCGGCCGCTCGGTCGCGAATAAGGAAAGGGCGGCGAGCAAGGTCAGCAGGCTTGCGAACACGTTCAGTCGCGCTGTTATCCGATAGCCGGGCAATAGCGCCAGGAGGATGGCCGCAGTCATCGGTAGCACCAGCACGGCCGTCACCGCGTCGAAGGCCAAGACGGAGGAGATCGCATTCATTTCCGCCTCCTTCCTTTGAAATCATCGAGCGCTCGAACATCGACCGTGTCAAACCGCTCACGGATACGAAACAGAAAAACACCGATAACTATGAAGGCGATTAGGATCGAGAAGGCGACGCTGATCTCCACGACCAGCGGCATGCCCTTGGCGCCGGTCGCGGCAAGCACCAGTCCATTCTCTAGCGACATGAAACCAACGACCTGGCTGACGGCGTTGCGGCGCGTGACCATGATCAATAGTCCGAGCAGCAGGACCGACAATGCGAAGGCAAGATCCTCCCGTGCCAAAGGATCCGCCTGTGGCGTCACCCGCAACATCACCGCTGTTGCCAGAGCAACAAGACCGATGCCGGCGAGCATGGTGGGGCCAATACCGACGACGGTCTCGATCTCGCGATGGATACCGAGCTGGCGGATCATGCGATGCAGCACAACCGGAATGACGATGGCCTTGAAGACGAGTGCGATCCCCGCAGTGACGTAAAGGTGCGGAGCATCGTGAACGAAGGCCTGCCAGGCTACTGACAGGGTCAATATCAGCGAATGCAGCGCGAAAACGTTGAGCAGCGCGTAGAGACGGTCCTGATAAAGCATCATCATGCTGACCAGGACCAAGCCGCCGGCAAGCATATGAGCGATGTCGAAGACCGGACCATTCATCACAGGCTCCTCGACACGAACCGCAGCAGGGTGGCGAGCAGGCCGAGCATGAGCGCCGCACCAAGGAATTCGGGTACCCGGAAAACACGCATCTTGGCGGTCGCGGTCTCGAACAGGGCAAGGAGAGCGCCGCCGGCCGCGAGCTTGACGAGATAGGCGAACATGCCCACAAGATAGGCGGCAGGGCCTTCCCCCAGTACGGCGAGCTTCCACGGAACGAAGATGCAGGCGATCAGCGACATATAGAGCAGCAGCTTGAGGGATGCTGCAAGTTCAATCATCGCGAGGTGCCGTCCGGAATATTCGAGTACCATGGCTTCATGCACCATCGTCAGCTCCAGATGAGTTGAGGGGTTGTCGACAGGGATACGACCATTTTCCGCGACCGCGACCATGATAAGGGCGATCAAGGCAATTGCCAGCGAAACACGCAGTCCTACCTGGGGAGAGGTCATGAAGGCGGCGATGGTCGAAAGCTGGGTCGAGCCCGCGATCAGGGCGAGCGTGAAAATGATCAGCAGCATCGATGGTTCCGCGAGCGTGGCGATCATCGCCTCGCGGCTCGATCCGATACCACCGAAACTGGTGCCAACGTCCATACCGGCAAGCGCCAGAAAGAAACGCGCGCTGCCAAGCAGCGCGATAATGGCGATCAGATCCGCCGTCCAGCTGAAGATCAGGCCAATGGCGAACGTGGGAATGATGGCCGCAGCGACCCAGGTGACGGCAAAGATCAGATAGGGCGACACCCGGAACAACCACGAGGCGTTCTGGGCCAGCACCGCTTCCTTGCGCAGGAGCCGCAGAATGTCGCGGTACGGCTGGATCATGGAAGGCCCCCGCCGGCGCAGCAAACGCGCCTTGACCAGACGGATGAAGCCGGTCAGCAGCGGTGCGAGCAGCACGACGAGCGCCATCTGCAAAGTCTGAACGAGGAGAGCGGAGATCACGACCATAGCGCCAGCACCAAAAGCAGGAAGACGAGCGCGAGGAAAACTAGACTCAGATAGCGCCGGATCGTCAGAAACTGCAGATGGTTCAGCTTCTCGGCGGCGAAGCCGACGGCGCCGGCGATCGGCAGGTAGAGCCCTTCCCAGATCAGATCATGTGCCTCGATGACGAAACGCGCCGGGCGGAGGTCACCGGGCGCCGGCATGTCGACGCTCTCACGGGCGCGGAAAACCAGCGTTCCGAAAACGCGCCGGATGGGCTGGGCGAAGCTCCCCGCCGTATATTGCGTTGCCGGGCTCATTTCCGGAAAGCCGCAATCCCAGGCCGGTGCCCGGCGCAGCGCCCGTGAGGCAAAACGGTGAATGAGATAGGCCGCCAGCGACGCTGAGAAAAGGGTGAACAGGAAGACCAGAAGACCGTTGTAGGAGCTGCGGCTTTCGGCAATCGGCACGATCGACAGCCATGGAATATCCATCTGCACCGGCATCCGGTCGCCGATCAGCGACAGTGTTACGGGCGCGAGCCCATCGATGACGATCCCCGGCAGGATACCAGCGAGAAGACACAGCACGGCCAGTATAGACATTGCCACGAGCGAGATGCGGTCGATCTCCCGCGCCTGTTCGGCCGCGATGCTGCGAGGACGACCGAGGAAGGTCACGCCGAATGCCTTAACGAAACAGGCAGCCGCCAGTGCGGCCGACAATGCGAGCAAACCGCCCACCGCCGGCACCAGGATCTTCAAACCCCATTGCGGCAGGACGGGACTTTGCAGGATAGCCTGAAACGCCAGCCACTCGGACACGAAGCCATTGAACGGCGGCAAGGCCGAGATCGCGACGCAGCCGACAAGGAAGACGATGCTGGTGACCGGCATGCGATGGATAAGGCCGCCGAGTTTGTCCATATCGCGCTCACCTGTCGCCGTCAGCACCGCGCCGGCACCGAAGAAGAGCAGGCTCTTGAAGAAGGAATGGTTGAGGACATGAAACAGCGCCGCGGTCAGCGCCAACGCCGCCGGCAGTCCCATGCCGTTCGCTTTAAAGGCAAGTGATAGACCAAGGCTGACGAAGATAAGACCGATATTTTCGATGGTGCTGTAGGCGAGCAGCCGTTTGAGATCGCTCTCCATCAGTGCCTGCAATATGCCGAGCACCGCGGTACCGCTGCCGATGATCAAGACGACGATGCCTGACCACCATGCCGGCATACCGAGCAGGTCGAAGACCACGCGGACGAAAGCGTAAACCGCGACCTTGGTCATGACACCGCTCATCAAGGCGGAGACATGGCTTGGGGCCGCCGGATGCGCCAGCGGCAACCAGACATGCAACGGTACAAGACCAGCCTTGGAACCAGCGCCGATCAGCAGCAAGACGAGCACAAGGCCGGCTGTCAGTGGCGTCTGCTCAGAGAGCCGTATGGCCTTGAAGCCGTAATCGCCAGCGGGCCCTGCAAGCAGGCCGAAGGCGAGCAACAGAGCCAGTGTGCCGAAGCTTGCCATGACGATATAGACGTAGCCGGCTTTCCAGTTGTTGGCATCGTGATGGTGGGCCATCACCAGAGCCCAGGACGCAAGCGACATGAACTCCCAGGAGATGAGGAAGGTGAAGGCATCGTCTGCCAGGATTACCAGGTTCATGCCGGCGAGGAAGGCTGGAAAGAACGGCAGCACGCGATGCGGCGCGTGTTCGTGACGGCCGTAACCAAGCGCGTAGAGAGACGAAAGGACACCGCCAAGATTGATGACCGTCAGGAAAAAGGCGGCGAGCGCATCGAGCCGGAAATGGCTTCCCAGCCACGGCAGGCCAATAGGAAGGGCAAGCACCGGCGCGTCTGTGGAAGGAAGACCGCTGGCAAGATGTGCAAGAGCGGTTGCAAAGGCGATGGCGGAGAAAACCAGGCTCGCGCCGTAGATGATCGGCGTGGCTCGGTTCGAACGAGCGATCAGCACCGCCAAAACCGCCGTCCCAAGCAATGCGGCCATGCATGAGAGCAAGCTGGTAAGCGGTATCATGGCCGCGGCCTCGCTGACGGCAAAGTCGCTGGCGGTTCCGCCGTTCCTCTCTCTGAGGGTTGGACCTTAGACTTAAGCCTGACCCCGCGCCCGCCATCTGTGCTCGTGGCTCCTGGGTTGATCACCTCGATGCCAGCGTCATCCAGCGCGGCCAGTAGACGCATCAGGGTGTCGACATTGCCGCGCACCACATCGGCACTCGCCTCCATTCGCTGGATTGTCGGAACCGAAATTCCCGCCAGCTCGGCCAGCTGGCGCTGGTCGATACCGAGAAGGGCTCGGGCGGCCCGCATCTGAGCGGCAGTAATCACGATTCACCATCGGGTTATCTTGCGCAGGCTCTGATAATTAATGTCTATGATGTGCCTATTGATGTCTGAAATCAATATTCTGATGCGTCAGCACGTTTTTGACACGAACCATCGCTTGTTAAGACACGATGCCTGAGAGTAGGTTGAGATTGTTTCAGCGATAGAAAATCCGCCCAGCCACTTTCCGGCCCTCCCCGGCTAATCCGATGCCGTCACGCCAATAGCTCAATCACATGCTCGTAAGACAGGGTTCTCACCGTAACGAAAAGATCGACCGTGGCCTGGCGGCTTCGCTCGCTGCCATCGCCGGCGCGCTGAATGCCTCGGCCTTCTATGCCGTGGGCTTCTTCTCCGCCAACATGACTGGCAACGTCTCCACTCTCTCCGATCATCTCGCCGTAGGCCAATGGCTGTCAGCCTTATTCTATGGTGGGATCGTGTTGGCGTTCGTGTTTGGTGCGGCAATATCGACATTGATCGTCAACGAAGGTCGGCGCCGCAACGTCCATGCCATTTACGCCTATAGCATTCTAACTGAGGCGTTTTTGCTCGCGATCCTCGGCTGTGCCGATCTTTGGCTGCTGACGGAGTGGCGTGTGCCAGTCCTCATTCTCGGCCTGGCTTTCCTGATGGGCTTACAGAATGCCGTCGTCACCCGCATCTCAGATGCCCGCGTGCGCACCACGCATGTGTCCGGCATGGCCACGGATCTCGGAATAGAGCTCGGCATTGCCTTCGATGTTTTGCGTGGGCGCGAGCCGGCGACAGAGACCCGGCATAATCTGACTAAGCTTCGCCTGCATCTGTATACAATTGTGGCCTTCCTGGTCGGCGGCATGCTGGGTGTCGTCGTCTATCGCGCCGTTGGCGGCTACCTTCTTATTCTGGCCGCTGTCTTGCTAACGGTGATCGCACTCGATGCAATTTGGCGCGCGCGCGAGATGCTGGCCGCTCGAAACAAAATAGTTGGCAAGAATGCCGGTGGAGAGGTCTAAGTGAGACGGACGCTCTGTGGGGCGGGATTGGCTTTTCCGTGGCTGTTCGTTGAGTTCGTGTGATCGGCGAATGGCACGGGATCTTCCCGGTTGAAACGTCCTTCGAGCGACACCCATTTCACCGCGCGTCAATTGCCATAGGTGCGCCAAAAGCGTCCGGTCTTTCCAATTTGGATAATTGCTGTGGTCAGTAGGCGGATTTGCCACGTAAGAACCAAATCGGTGATCCGAACGCTTCAAAAATCATCTACGGATATTCAACGAATTCGATCGTCTCCATCATTTCAAGTATCCGCGCGAGGGCGAGATCTGGAGCGTTGAGCACGGACATCAGTAAGACCGTGGTCAGAGGCCGCAGAACAATCCGATAAATCGGTGTGGGCGGCAAGGACTCTATCTGCCCATCCGTCTTGATCTCAGAGCGATATGCACGCGCCTTCACAACTGCTTGCTCACTTGTTTCACAGAACACGAGTGACGATCCCGGTCCAAGGCTGAACCCAAAAATCGTAAGCACATTTTTCATCGTAATGCTCCGCTGTCATCATGACGGCTAGCCCAAAGAGGTTTGGGTGTAATACGGGCGCATGGTAAGTGCGCGTTATGCAGACACGACCGTTTGACATTCTTATCCGAGTCCTGTGAAGCAGCGAAATTGAGAACTCCCAACAATTTTGGTAGTGGATTAACGGCAAGTAAATCATAGATGGTGGCGACGGTTAAGGTCGCCTACATAAGCAAATGTCGCAAATTGTCTAATAGCCCAGCCAGGAAATCCGACAATGTGTAATGTTGATGCGCTCGAACTGAGGCAAAGAACTCCTTCCGATAACCAGTCAAGGCCGAGCCTGGCTCGAAGGTCAACGGAGGCGGCCCAGTGCAACCTTGTCGCCGCGATTGGAGCAGGCGAGGAAGAAGGCGATTTGTTCCTCGCCGTCAGCCGTTCCCCATAGCGGCTTCGATGGCTAAGAAGGGGTCATCTCCTTTCGAGCAAAGCCGCCTCATTGGAGATATCGAGCCTTCATTGTTGTTCGCAAGATTGCTCGATCACGGGCGCGATGATTTTTCATGAATGGCCGCGGTAACCAGTGCTTTTATCAGGAGCGTCGCGAGAGCGCGACATTTTCAAGACTGCTTCGGGCGATGCCCTGGCTGTCGAAATTGCTGTCGTCCAGCCAGGTTTGCAGGGCGGTCTTGCAACCAGGCCATTCCCGATCGAGAAGCGAGAAAATCATGGTGTCTCGGCTGCGTCCTTTCACCAACATGTGTTGACGCAAGAGACCTTCGCGTTGAAACCCTAGCCGAAGAGCGGCGCGCTCGGATTTGTCGTTGTCGCTGTCACATCTCCATTCGAAACGGCGAAGACCCAAATTCTCGAAGCCGTATTGCAAAAGCAGATACAATACTTCGGTGCCACCGCGGGTCCGTTGCAATAACGGCAAAAAGAGCAAATAGCCAATTTCTGCGGAACGGTGTTCGGCACTGAACTTCATCAAGGCAACCTGACCTAGCAGGGCCCCCGACGCTGAATCGATAATAGCGAAACCGGTGAATTGCTCGGACGCACATAAGTGCTCCAAATGAGCTCGATGGCTATCAGTATCTGCAAAAGGGCCGTCGCGCAGATGCTGCCAAAGCTCATCCCTTTGCTCCCCATGCGATGCCACGTGAAGTGGCTGTGCGTGTTCGCCCGGGTTGAGAGCGATCAGACTAACATGTTGCCCGACCAGGCGAATGCTATTTAACGACATTGTCCCCGTTTGTTCCTATGCTTGAGTGTAAGCTACGATTTTCAGCAAAAATACAACTTTGAGTAATAATTTTGACTTTTCAGCCATGCTCTCTGTAGTCAAGAGCATCAACGAAATCTGTATAGCGATGTCGTTATCCGTGCTTGAACGTTCAGACACTAGCGCTAATTTGTTAATGATATCTGCTGATTGCGGCGAGTGTCATCTGTCCTCAGAGAGCCGATGCCTTTCCTCCATTTGAAATAGAGCTTAGATGAAGCTGTATGCTGTAGCGCAATTTATGCAACCTACGATGTCGGGCGGTTAAGCGGCAATGCTGCAAAAAGTTGTTGACCAATATATCGGTAGCTTTGAAGCTTTTTCGCGCGACGCGATCGTCCGTCATCTCGACGCTTTGGGGAGCAATTGGAGGTGGACTGTACCTCCAGAGGAAAGTGGAGACTACGCACTCCAGATCGCCCGGCAACCTCTTCAGTCGACATCGATCGTCCATGCGGCCCATTCCAGCCGCCTCGACGGATTGGTCATGCAGGACATATCGCGGGTCTGCATCGTTTTCGTATTGGCAGGAGAGGTCGAAATCTACGACAGGCGTATGCGCCAAACATCACGTATTGCCGCCGGCCAAGTCGCAAGCATCAAAGGCAAAGTGGGGAGGCAACTCCATATTGAACCCCATAGTTCCTGGCTGGTGTTTCAGATTCCGGAATCAAAACTGCGGCAGTATTTCGAAGAATTGACGGGCAAACCTTACGTCCAGGAATTCGCCCTGAAACCGACCGACTTTCGTAAAAGCGATGCGCAAGGTCTCTATCACACGCTTCGGCGCGCCGAAGAAGACCTGAAGGCAGCCACACCTGCTGAAAGAGCATTGCTTGCCCGCGCCTACAAAGAACTGGCCTTGATCAAGCTCTTTGCAACGCTTCCGCATAATTTAAGGGATGCTTTCGATCGAGGTACGCTTGGGGCCGCACCGCGGCAGCTTTTGAAGGCGGAAGCGTTCCTGCGCGACAATCTATACAATCCGGTCACGCTAAAAGAGATCGCGAATGCCGCAGGCTGCAGTTCGCGGGCGTTGCAACGCATGTTCCACACCTATCGCGCCGATACCCCGATGGGCATATTATGTAGCTACCGGCTTGCGGCGGCACACGGGGCGCTCAAGAGTGGACTAGCGGAGAGCATCACAGACCTTGCTATGAGCCTTCAATTTTCCAATCCGGGGCGGTTCTCGGTTCTCTATAGGAGCGTATACGGCTTGAGCCCTTCATCTGATCTTCGCAACGCCCGCAAATGCGAAGACGAGAACTGAAGGGCAATCGGCTAGTTTATCAGTAATAGCCGCACCGCTTAAGAGGCCCTCGGAAAATCCGTATATTTCACTGCGGAAAAGTTGCGGATCGTTGATAGTGAGACATACGAGCTATAAGATCGCCTCCGCACGCTAAATAGCCGTGGACGTAAAGAGGAACTGCTATGCCTACAGGGACTGTTAAATTTTTCAATGAAGACAAAGGTTTTGGCTTCATTACGCCCGAAAATGGGGGAACGGATGTGTTCGTTCATGTGTCCGCTTTACAGCGGGGCGGCTCGCTCAGGGAAGGTGATAAGGTCAGCTACGAGCTGGGCCAGGATCGCAAGACCGGAAAATCGAAGGCTGAAAACGTCAGCTTGCTATGATTGTAACGGGATGGGCTATTCTACCATCGCATCCGCAATAACATATGGCCAACGAAGTCGGCTCCCAGGTTGAATATCGAGACGCGATCGTACTGGTATTTGACGACACAGGCCGATGGGTGGTTTTGCAGGGTTGAATCCTCAACCGTAGAAAGCTTAAGCAGAACGCAAACACTTGTGTTTCGGCGTGGAATATTGGCTCTGACGCACATTTGGTGCCATTCTTGTTGCGGTCCCGATGGTTGGGATGTTTGGTCTGCGGCGCTATCTGATAGCACGGGCTCTGGATACCAATCAGATAGGCGGTATCGCGGTTTTGGGAACCGGCTCTCTATTGGCAGCCGGACAAGATATAGATTCCGCTTAGAAAGCGGGTTTTAGGACAGTCTGCCCGATTCAAGCGAGACTTGTTTTCCCGACTTTTGCCACGTCGCAGAATAGGGCAGAGCGTGTCAAAAGTCCGGGTGGTCGGCGCGAGCCCGATGGCTATCAATCTGCGGCGTAGCAGACCGCCTGCAGCTTGTTTCCATCTGGATCGCGGATGTAAGCCGCATAATAATTCGGTCCATAATGCGGGCGGGGACCCGGTTGACCTTCACTCTTGCCTCCTAATTCGAGGGCATGTTCATAGAACGAGTGAACCTGATCTTTAGTATCGGCAATAAAGGCGACATGCGTGCCGTTCCCCCAAGTTGCCGGACGACCGTCTTCGGGCGTGTAAATGTAAATCGTCGGCATCTGGCCACCTCGTTCATATGCCAACGGCTTTTCTGGTGGCTTGGGTAACCTGGAAAAACCAATAGCTCCGAGCACAGCATCATAGAATTTCGCCGAGCGTTCCTTGTCGTTCGTTCCCAACGTGATGTGACTGATTATGGACACGGAAACTCCCTCTGATTTTACCGACATATCGAATTCTACAATAAGCCTTCCTGACAGCGTTATGTCAGTAGGGAAATGATGGGCATCAGGTGTCGGCCGGCGATTCCGGGCTGCTTGACGCCGTCGTTTGCTCATATCGTAGAAGATTGCGGTTGCATCAGCCTCTCCGAGTTTCAGACGATGCCGGGCAGCACTTTGCGGACGACCATATTCGGATTATCGGAAGCTCCAATCTCGAACGGAAAGGCAGTGCGTTCAAAGAGCGGTGACGTTATATCGACTTTGATACGCAACTCCCTCTCGTTCGAGAGATTAGATAGCGAGAAAATCTCCGCGTCCGTCCCAATTGTATTTCTCGCAATCGCATTCAATTGATCGTCGGTACTTTCGGGAGTCATGCTCAAAAAAGCGGCTGACAGGATTGCACCCAGCTTTGGCCGAAGGACTTGATCCTCGTCAACGCGCTGGTTCGGCGCAATATGTGAAAGAGCGGCGATAACATCCGAGTAGAGCAACCTCAGCTCCTGGATACTGGTTGCTTCGAACCCAGCTGCCTCTTCGGCAGCGAGATCGGGCTTACCACGATCAACCGTCCCCTTCCCATAATAACTCTCGATCGCGCCGCGGTGAAGGAAGAAGCAGCCGAGTTCCGCAAGCCCGTTGATCAGTGCCTTGAATTTCGTCGAAAGTCTCATTGCATCGTTTGCGGCTTCCTCCGCAAACGAAGTCGGGTCGGAGAGGATACGCGCTAACGTCACTCTGCGCTTTTTCTGCGATACATTCTCATTGTCCGACCAGTATGGATAGCTTTGCGCAGCTTCATCTACAGGTACTTCATGTTTTGACATAAAGGTTGCCAAAGCGCCACGCAAGTCGCCATCAAGATCGGTTAGGGTCGAGCGACCAAGCCGCTCAGCGATCTCCGCCGCCTGGTGCAAAGCACTGAAAGCTCGGACAAGCCCGTTGTCGTCAGCAAGTGCATCGAGATCAGCGAGGATCGCTACTTGCTTGTTGATCAAACGAAAAAGCTTCGCCGCCTCAACGAGCTCGCCCTTACCCAAAACGGGGACAATCTGGGCGTTGCCTGCAAGCAAACGTAGATCAAGTCGACGGGCGAGCTGCGTCGCGATGATTTCGTCGCTGACTCCCTCAACGAGTAGTAGGCGCTCGGCGAACAACGCCATTCGGTGGGTTGAGCTGAGACGACCAACCATAGCTGCGAGCTTTCCTCGCCTTAGAATGTCGGAATCAAAGGGAACTTGCGCGGGTGGTTGTCGGACTGAATTGAAGAATACGATAGTTGGCAACTCGCTGATCCTGCGCAATGGGAGCATCGACGCTGAATGAGTAGCTATGATTATCAATTTACGGGTCGGGTCAGATGGCGGCCCCGCGACCTTTTCCATCTCCTCCAACACAAAAGCTTGATGCTGTGGATGCAAAGAAATCTCGGGCTCGTCGATTAGCAAGGCACCAATTTGGTCGTTGTGGATGGCAGCTAGCAGCCCTACAAGCTGAAGAATGCCGCTTGCTTCATAGTTCGCTGCGTACGTTGAGCCGCCGGACATTGGGGAGATCCGGACATGAAGACCATATTGCGACCAGGAAAGCTGCACGCTCCTATCGAATAATTGTTGAAGTCTCGCTTCGATCTTCAGGCGAAGATCAGCGCGACCATCAAGGGCGAGAAGGCCGCCAGTAATGCTTTCGAGGTGCCACCACTGGTCTCTGTAGCCTACGTTTCCGACGGCTGCCTCGTTTTCATTCGACCATCCGGGTGTCTCGATTGCCGCGCGATAGGCTTCGAAAGGACTGCTACGTCCAGCCGCGAGAAAATGCGACTTGCGCCCAAATCTCCCAACGATATTTTCTGCATCCAAACCAGCCTTCACGGCCCGCAAGGCGCGCGTTTTTCCGCTGCCATTCGGTCCAACCAGAGCGGTTAAGCCAGAGTTTAGCTCGATGATCCCTTCACTTTTTTCGCCGTATAATGATCCGACCTTGAACTTAAGCGGCCAGTTCTCTGTAGCTCCTTCGATCCTATCACCCACTTTCACCCCCCATTCCCCACTGTTTCCCGTCCAGACTTCCAAGGATTAGTCCAGGGGATCCCAGATCAAACCTTTAATGGTTCTTCGTCTGCCATGCTCGGCGCTAGTCAGCTACGCATTTAAACGGATGTTCCAAATTCCACACACGTCATGAAGTCGCGCAGGCCAGACACTCTGCGTTTAAAATGCTTGTCGGATTGGTCTGCCAGACTCAGTGACCAATGGCTGCGAGATATGGAGCAATTAACGCAAGGGCGCCCGACGAAATCATACCACCAGCTGCGTTGGAAATCGCGTTTCGACAATCCTGCAGTAATCCTCTGATAACGCCATGATCGGGCTTCGAAGCTTCAAGCTGCTGCAGAATGGCGCTGGTAGCCTTGTCGACCGCGTCGGCGTCGGCTCCCTCCTCTGCCAGGTCCCCGAGACGACTGCGAAGCTGCTCGGTAAGCCTTCTAACGTCAGTCAGGTTGATATCGCCGCCAATGATATCGCGCACCTGATTGTTGTTGCCGATCACGCCGTTGAAATTCTGGATATTATAGTTCGTCACCGCCCGTTCCTTCTCTTCTTTCGTGAACGAAAGCCCCTCGCCCATCACCCCGTGCTTTTCTAACTCCAACGCCCAATCCAGAATCATCGTTCTGACCCTATCCAGGATGCCGGCAATATCGGACCGACTAATGTGAACGGACATTTCGCCAAGCGGAAAGCGGTTGCTTTGATTTATTGCGCTTATGATCTCAGTCGGGAGAGGTTTCTGAAGCGTCCCCTTTGAATCTTGTTTCAAAAGATCCTCTATCTCAGCAATGGACTGCCCTGTGGACGCTTGCGAGAGAACAGCTTGGACCTCGGGGTTTGGGTCAATGATCGGGATCCATTGGCCTCTTATTGGGTTGTACGCCTTCGGTCGGCCCTTCAGCTCACGATATTCTGGAAGATTGCCACTGTAGCCATTCAGCTCCATGTTCACCCAATTTTCGACGGCTGCGAGCTTCAGTTTAACGGCGGCAACTTTGACCTTGCGCAACAAAGTCGAAACGGGAATACGGGCGTCAAGCGCGTCCGCCTGAATTTCCTCGACTAAACCAACCATTACCAATCCCCGAATTAGCGGAAACCTTGCTTACGACGCACATGGGGCCTCGCTTACAACCAGATTGACTGCGTCTTCCATGTGGGCGGAAAACCCGCGCTATATAAGCTCAGATGTTTGTTGACCGGCATCGCCTCGGCGTGCTCGATCAGTCGCATCCGCCAACTACTGGTCGGGTTGATAACCCGCAGCATCCAATTGAGAATGACGAGGGCAGCATATAAGCGCGTCTGGCTGACAGAAGCTGCCGTGACATGATCTAACATCGGGGTGACGCCCGTCGCAGGCCATGTCGGCTGATTAACAAGAGGCTTGTTCCAGAGCCGAGAATGATGGGCGCACACGTTACGCACGTCATTCAGGCAATGAAGCCAAGTTTTCAGAACCTGACCGCTGGGCAAGCCATATGTCATGGCGATCTGATCTTGGTCCGCTATGGTTAAACCGCCATACAGGTGCGACAATGACCCGAAATCCCAAAGCTCCACATCGATCCAAATCGGAGCATTTACGCCAGCGTATTTGGTCTTGAAGTGCTTTGCAAAATCCTCTCTCGAATCCAAGAATTTCTTGTCCTGCCGATTGAGCCATTCCTGGTGACGCGTGTTCGCGCTACCGGGTTTGGGACGGCGAGCAAAATTACCATGCAGCAGACGCGAATTGCGATGCGCCCAAGGATCCTTTCGGCCCAAAAGAAGCGCAATATCGGTTCGCACAGCGACTTCAATGCGCTCTAAGGCATCCAGGACGAGTAGGCGCAGGTTCTTGTCAAAAATGTACAGGCTGTGAATGGTCGGAAAGTCGGTGTCGTCCTTGAAGTCATCGAGAACGATTGTCATCGGCTTGCCCGAGAGCGCATCGGTAGCAATTTGAGATTTTCGAAAGGGATACCAATAGGCGCTAAGACGGTAATATCCTATGCGGGCCAAGCAGGCTTTTGCCTTGTCCAAATCGGTGATAGTCATGCCCCTGGAGATTAACAGGGCGACTTGCTGATCCAGCGTAAGGTAGGGTTTCGCATATGGAGCCATATGCAAATGAAGACCGACCCGTACAGGAAGCGCAAGCGCTAATTGCAGAGGGGCCGGCCGTGTCTTCCTTTATATGGGGCAAGACGAGTCATGCTGCAACAAGAAAATTGAGCTGAAAATAGAATATGGTAGCAACACGCAAAGAATGCGTGTTGCTACCATATTTATTACCCCTCGTCAAACGAACAGATAGCTATGTTTTTCATTGATAATTTTTCCATCTGGAACGACAATATCGTTTCAAAAATAGAAATGAAACAACGATGAATAAAGCCCTTTCTACCTATTTCGAGCAACGTCTCCAGCGTGAAATTGAGGAAATCGACGCCCGAATCAGGGACCTGTCGGCCGAAAAGCTAGCGTTGCAGCGCCAGCTCATGAAGGCGCGCCGGGAAGTCTCCGGGTTAGCGGACGTCAACAGAAAGAATAGCGTGACGCGGATCATGATCGAGAATCGTGTTCTCGATGCACTTAGAAACAGCCAGAAGCCGCTCAGTTCAAAGACGCTTTTGATGGAGGCTATGCATGTCGATTTCCAGCTCAAAGGGACGACGTTTCGCACGCATCTTCATCGTCTGAAGGAAAAGGGAGCGATCGTATCCGCCGGGCAACGCGGCTTCTGGAAGCTCGTTTCGGGGTGAGTTTAACTATTTGATTTCACTATATCTATTACCTATAAGAAAGATAATCGGTCTATAGCTTCCGTTCGTAATACAGCATTTGGCCACGTCTATAACCATCGATAAGTATAGGTTATCGATGGTAGTTGATCTGGAGTCTCAAATCAGAAAGAATCGCATCCAATCACGGTCCTGGCGGCCGCCGAAACCCGCTATTTTGGAGCGCCCGTGGCCAAACCCAAGACATCACTGACTGCCGTCGAGCGGCGCGCCGAAGAACTCGACACCATTGCCGCCGTGCTGCCGATGGGACGCCGCGACGAGCTCGCCGAACTCTTGACCGACCAGGACATTGAGACGCTGCGCCATCTCGTCAACCAGGGCATGGGCGACAACACACTTCGGGCTCTGACCTCCGATCTCGCCTATCTAGAAGCCTGGGGACTGGCTGCCACCGGCAACTCGCTGCCCTGGCCGGCGCCCGAGGCACTGCTGTTAAAATTCGTCGCCCATCACCTCTGGGATCCAAAACGCCGCGAGGCCGATCCGGACCACGGCATGCCGGCCAACATTGACGAAAACCTTCGGAGTCAAGGATTTCTCAAAACCGTCGGCCCGCATGCGCCGGGCACTGTGCGCCGGCGGCTGGCGAACTGGTCGACGTTGAGCAAATGGCGCGGTTTTGACGGCGCCTTCGCCTCCCCTGCCCTCAAATCAGCCATCCGCCTCGCGGTACGCGCCGTCCCCCGGACACGGCGCCGCAAGAGCGCCAAGGCGGTCACCGGCGCTATCTTGGCCAAACTGCTGGCGACGTGCGCGACCGACAGTTTACGGGATCTCCGGGACCGCGCCATCCTGATGGTCGCCTTTGCCTCTGGTGGCCGAAGGCGAAGCGAGATCGCGGGGCTGCGGGTCGAGCAGCTGACCGTCGAGCCGCCGATCCCGGTCGAGAATGGCCCTCCCCTCCCCTCTCTCGCCATCCATCTCGGCCGCACCAAGACCAGCAGCGGCGAAGAGGAGGAGATCGTCTATCTCACCGGCCGGCCGGTCGAGGCGCTGAATGCCTGGATGGTGGCGGCGAAGATCGAAAGCGGCAGCGTGTTTCGGGCGATCGGGCGGTGGGGGACGGTGTCGCGACGCGCGCTCGATCCGCAGTCGGTCAATGCGATCCTGAAACAGCGGGCGGAGATGGCTGGGTTGGACAGTGGGGAGTTTTCGGCGCACGGGCTGCGATCGGGATACCTCACCGAAGCGGCAAATCGCGGAATCCCGCTCCCCGAGGCGATGGAACAGTCGCGCCATCGATCGGTGCAGCAGGCGTCGAGCTATTATAACAACGCTACAAGGCGAAGTGGCAAAGCCGCGCGGCTTTTGCCGTAGTCGGACCCGCCGTGGTGGGTCCGCGACTGCAATCTAACGCGCCGGAATGGCGTGACGCGGCGTCCGAGCAACGCTCGGCGGCACGCGCACGTACTGTGTAGCACCGAGATCGTGATCATAGTCGCCGAGATGGAATTGCAAGCCATTCAGGATACGTTCGCAGGCTTCGACGATCTTCTTGCGATCCTTGATCGGATTGCTGTGGAAGAGCTCGTTGCGCGTTTCCTTGATGACGCGCATCGTGTCGTTGAACAGGGTCTTGGTGAAGGTGAAACCCAATGCTGCGTCGGGCGCGAACATGTCGCGGATCAGGAGCCAGTCTGCCTCCATAATCTTCCACAGCTCTCCCAGCGTCAGGCAGTAGTAGAATTCGTCGGTCTTGTTGTTGCCGGTGACGCTGCTGATATGCTGCGGGTTGGCCATGTTGTCGAACACCCGCCAGACCGCCTTGACGAAACTCGGATTGACTGCAGTGCCGAGGATGTTGGGAAAGGCCGCGTATGTCTGCCCGTTGTCTCGGGCATTGCGGATCAGGACCCACCAGTCCAACCGCCCGAAGCGTTCCTCCAGATAGTCGGCCAGCACCGACCGCAAGGCATTTTCCACCGCGAAGACGAAAGGGTAGATCGAGGAGAACTCCTTGACCTTGCGGTTATAGATCCTGTGGATCACCAGCCTCTGTTCGTGTATGGGTATCTGCTGCAGTGCCTGGACCTGTACCCCTTCGCGGATGGTATCGCGCAGCAGGGTGGGGTTCAGGGTGCGCATGTCCGCCCTGAAGTGGTCCACCTGCTGAGGGGTGGGGACGAAGGTCAGATATTCACCGAGGAGCTGTGATGTCGGTACGTGCCGCTTGGCGATGCTGGACACCTGGTCCCCCTTGCAATGCGAGTCTCTTATCCCTATAACATAGTCACTCGCTGAGTGGTGGCACAATGGTGTTGCGAGCCCATGGCCTTACCATGGCACTTGGAGAGTCTAAACGGAATTTGGCTGGGCGTGGTCTTCACCGACTGCGCCTTTAGTCATTTCGGGGTACCGTACCCATACGGGGGTGACCCCTCCCCTCTCATGGCGGCAACACCTGTGGAACACGATAGCGCCTGCTTGATCCCCGCAAAACAGCCGGCTTCATCACATTTCGCCCCTAGAAGACCACTGGCAGGCGCTTCGCATCCGAGATGGGTCCGCGCCCATCCTTGATCAGAAAACGCGCTGTGCGGCTCTCTGTTTTGGTCATAAAACATGCTTACAAAGGTTCCTTTTCTCACGCATTCCTTATCTGTACAAATGCCACCAAAAGCAGGTCGAAAAATCGATGGCGAAAGCGGTGAAGGTCAGTCCCCCTACCCCGGCCCAAAAGCTAGTGGGCTATGCTCGCGTTTCGACCGACGATCAGCTCAATGATGCTCAGGTCGACGAATTGCGTGCCGCCGGCTGCCACCGCATTCATCAGGAGCACGGATCGGGTTCGTCACGCGCAAGACCGGTCCTTACCAAGCTGCTAAAAGATCTCAGCGCCGGTGACGTGCTCGTCGTCGTGCGCCTCGATCGCCTGGCCCGATCGGTCAGCCATTTGCTCGACGTCATTGAGGACCTCGAGAAACGCGGCGTGCATTTCCGCTCGCTGCGCGATCCGATCGACACGTCCACGCCGCAGGGCATGTTTTCCCTACAGGTGCTCGGCGCCGTCGCTCAGCTCGAGCGTGCCCTGATCGCGGAACGTACCAGATCCGGTATGCAGGCAGCCAAGGCGCGTGGCAGGCTTGCTGGCAATCCCGGACTTCGGGAACGACGACCGGAAGCGATCAAGGCCGTGTCGAAAGCGCGCGAGAAACTTTATCTCGATGAACTGATTTCGTCGGCACAGACATGGCTGCCGACCGTCAGGCAGCTCCGGCCGCAGCATAGTTGGGACAATGTCGTGCGGGTTCTTAACCGCCGCGGCCATGACTGGACCGTTGAACGGCTGCGCCGCGCCGTTCATCGCATGGTCCGCGAGAAGCTGGCCGATCCTGGTTTACTTGCCCGGT
>Ga0307510_10001685_pt1 | contig 24528 bp, 32 predicted proteins | sample 12_EM_MG_FD_207224 | JGI IMG/M metagenome (GOLD analysis project Ga0307510, IMG submission 207224) | Populus trichocarpa ectomycorrhiza microbial communities from riparian zone in the Pacific Northwest, United States - 12_EM | ecosystem: Host-associated > Plants > Roots > Unclassified | place... | reverse complement strand
CGAAGAAGTAAGATTGATCGCCATCGCCATGAGGCGAACGGCTGGCATGGAGAGAAAGAATCGTACGCACTCGATGGAGGATGAAATTCCGATGACAGAATTCTAGACCACGGAACGTCATGGCCATCCAACTTTTGATGTCCGCGGGGAGAAAGACGAGCGAACGGTCCTTGATGATCATCTCGAGGTCGGTGTCGAGGAACTCGAGGACGAGGTTCAGATTCGTCTTCGAAGAGAACACATCCAAGAGCTTCGAGCGATAGACAAAAAGCAAGAAGCCGACACAGAAGACAGGACAACCGAGTGAGTACGCGCGAATGATGGGGGGCGCATATACGTGCGAAATGCACGCACCTCGATGATGTTCGGGTGGTGCAGTTCACGCAGGTACTTGACCTCACGCACGGCAGACATGTCAAGGCCATCCTTAAACTGGCCCACTTTGATCTTCTTAATGGCGATCTTACGACCCGTCGCGAGCTCTCTGCCTGGGGTATGCTCACACGTCAACAACTAGCAAATACATCGGGAGGGGAGGACAAAGAGAGAGAGAGACGGACCCCGATATACGACCGCATACGTTCCCTCTCCGACTTTTTGGTCTTTCACCCTTTTTGGTTCAACGCGCCATCACGTCAATTGCGAGGTTTTTTTTTTCCGGTTTTGAGGAGGAGGACGACACCGCTGAGTGGTCGGAGGAGGAGGTATGGAGTGAAGGGACTCAGGACGCACCATCTCTTCTGTCGTTCTGCGTTTGCCCTCTCCACTGCATCCATGGGGCGAGTACGGTGATTGAATGGACCGGTCCGGAGGGGCCCCAGGAAACTCAAAAAACCAACCCCCAAAGCGGGTCAGCCGACGGAGGGACGGCGCCCAGTCTTGTTACGACAAGCGAAGCGAAGGACAAGGTACGAGTGGCGTATACGTAAGGGCGCGGAAGGCGTGCTCACTTTGCAAGTACTGTGCATGACAGTACGGTAATTAGGCGCTTCATACATTTCATGTTCAGTTGATAAGAACCAAGTTTCGTCCACAAAAATGCAGAAATTCACCCATGGTCGTAGTGCTACCACGGTTGGAGCATGTGAATACCGAGTCACATCGATGAAACACTGTGCATAAGAGACGGGCCGTAACAATGGTCCACGAATTTTCGAGCACATTGGGGAATATGCCACTACCCTTACATTGAGGCAAAGCAAAAAAATGATATCGTAGTAGTATGGTACAACCGGGCGTTACTCCGCCCGGTCATCGTAAAAAGTCATGACCATAAAGATTCGTGAGTCAAGTCCGTGCGCGCACTGACCTTGACCTCCAAGCGGCGGAAGGGTATCTCGACGTTCGGGTTTTGTAGGGACAAAGACCGCTCACGGAGCATGCCCCACTGAACCCACCAGTCATCCGCAGCATCAAAGGCGTTATACGCCCAAATTTCGCAGAGCTGCCCCCAAACTCCCAGATACGCGTCGTCGTCCCATTTACTCTGCCCAGCTTGTAACAACTTCTGCATTTCGGAATCCCGCGCTTGCCGTTCAGGCCCTGGGGGGAACATGGTTTGCGTGACGCTCATCACTTCTACTTGGTGTAGAAACTCGGATCGTTCTCGACGTATGGTTTCGTAGGCCCGTACCAATAGCGGAATGTGGTCGTACCCGCGAACGTAAGAAAGGAGTGTGCAGAGGACTGCCGCACCCTCTACCGAAAGGCTGCAGCTCTGTGTGCTACAAGGCTATAAAAGGATCGCATTCAGAGAAAAAGGCGGGGAATGCCAATAAATGGGGGACTAACGATGAGAGGACGCGATGCCTCTCCTATGAGAACGATACGACTGGACTCATCCGACCAATTTTCAATCTCGGGCCAATCGAGATATCGTTGCCAGCAAAACGAGTCGATTTTCTCAAACATCCTGTTCAGTCTGCGGAGTTTTTGTGAGGCATCGACCAAACTAAATTTGGGGAAGTCGAACATACCTGTGATCAGATGTTGTTTCTGCCAACTTCAAAAGTTTGGCTGGCACGTTGGGAGTCCAGCTGTCCGGCACATCAGGTTCGCCATGATCCCAGTACAGGTGCACCGCATATTCTGTGTCTAGAGACTACAATGACGGTCAGTCTTGTTCAAACGGCTCGCCCTTTCCATAACCCACAATTGGATAGCCTAGAACGTGGTTAGTGACAGATGACGTCTGATTAGTAGAGATGACTCACCCATAAAACACCGACGTGGGCCGAGCCAGTACACCCACGAGTATGCCACGCTCTCAGTTTTGAGGATGTCGTCCTCTAAAATTCTCCTCATAGGGATGTTCCCCGAGAACGAAATGGTGCCCGTTGTTTTTGGCTTAACTTGTTTCTCCTCAACGGACAACCGCACAGTACTGTGCTGACCGTCTGCACCAATTATCATATCGGCTTCGAGGACCGTGCCATCAGATAAATGAACCGTTGGTCGGTCGCAGAACGAGGAAGCTGACGATGTGCGGCTAGAGTCTGAGGCTTCGGAAGAGCAAGGTGACGAGACACAAGACACTTTTGCATTGAATATCACCTCGGCACCTGCTCTCACCGCCCCAGTGTATAAAATTTCGTGAAGGTCGCTGTACTGTGATCATTATGAGTGAAGTATACCACTTCCAACTGGACGGTTAGACATACGCGCATCATATAAAACTTGGCGCCGCTTTCCTGTATCACGGGTTCTGCCCATTCTAAGTATCCAATGAGTTTGCCGGTCTCAACTGCAGGAACGGGTCAGCGGCAAGTCAGGGGTTGGGAACCATGCCGGGGAGGACAAGGCGGCGGGCGAGTGTGAGTGTTGATCGAAGAATAACTTACAGTCCCATAGATGAGATCCTTCACGCACGAGAGAACCTCTTCTTCTTAGTTCGTCTTCGAGACCCCATTGCACAAGTATTTTGGTTACATTTGGTGGAAGGCGGACCCCCCCGGGGGGTTTCCCGAATCTGTGGCTCTTTTCAAGAACACGAACAGAGTGACCACACATGGCGAGACCGATGGCCATAGACAAACCAGCGATCGCTAGGAGCGGGTAAGCAGGGGGAGCTAGGGATGAGATAAAGATACGGACATCCGCCAACGACGATGACATCTAACTTGAAAGGAGCTGGTCGCGGATGCGTCATGATTGAGAGGGTGTTGGACAGGAAAGTGCGAGACGAGTGTAGGAGGAAACGTGGAGGGGGAAAATACAATCAGGGGGGAGGATAGCTTTATTACGCGTTATGATTTAAAGGACTTTGTAAAAGTGGCATCCGCCAGCGCTCATGCACCGTTCGGGGAATTCAATTCATCGGCTAAGGGATTCAAGCCACCTGGTACAGATATGGTCAGAGAGCGTGTCGGGACAATGACACTGTTACGACCGGCGGTTTATTGCGCATCCCTCGAAGCGCACGGGGACCTGTCAAAAATCGTACAAGATTTACATACTCACTACGGAATTGGTGCAAAGGGGCGAATGACGGATAAGAATGATTACGCCGGTGCAGATCTGCGTGCAAGAAGGGAAAAAGACTCGCCGTAAGGTGAAAAGTAATGTTCTCTGTGGGGAAGTGAGTAGAATGTGAGAAGGAGATTAAGAGCCAGAGAGATCGGAGTGCGTAAGATGAAAATAAGAACAAGAGAAAGTGGGAGTAAGTGGGACCTCGACGGTAAGTTAGGAGGCTCTGGAGCCATTCAAGCTAACCGAACTGAGTTCGACAACAACTGGGCTGCGTCGAGGCTCTCGAGCGGCACTTTACCCGATTTGGCTTCACCGCTCCCGTGACAGTCGTGTTACGTTACGTCACATATCACGTGTTGCTGAGCTTTTCGGACAATTGTCAATAATTGGTTGCCTCAAATCTTGCTCCGCTCCAGTCGCAACAACCGCAACATCGCCTTGCCGCTTTGCCGTGACCACGCCGCACCAATGACCGTGAAGCTCAGACTGAGGCACTCGCCATCCCCTGCTCCCCTTTCTTTCGATTCTCTGTCTTCTACTCCCCCCCCTTCACCCCCTCCTGCCTCGTTATCTGGTCTGCCTCCACCCACATCATGGCTCTCGGCACGCGACATGAAAATATTTGGCGCAGATCCACTTAAGAGCACCTCAGAGATCGGACTTGTGCAATGCAAGGACTGTGCAAAACCCATCTTGCGCAGCGCCATTGCAGAACACGCAGGTACCGTCTTCTCATTCTAGTCTCCTAGGGGTCCGTTACCAACCTGTGTCCCTTTAGATAATTGTAAGAAATACGATTTAGAGAAGGGTGGCGCCAAAGGAAAACCCGATGACGGTGAGTGTTCACGATCCTAGTTTTCTCTCAGGCGATTGATTTGCACGACTGCTTAAGCAAAGGGCAAGAAGCGCAAAGGTGAAGACTTTGATCCCAACGACCCCAACGCACCAAAATCGAAAAAAGCTAAGGCCGCAGCTACAAAACCCACAAAGGGTCGGTTTAAAGGTCCCTTCAATCCCGATAGGCACTGCGGCGTTATCAACGACAAGGGCCTGCCCTGCTCCCGTTCGCTCACATGCAAGTCTCACTCCATGGGCGCCAAACGGTCCGTTCAAGGCCGTTCCAAGGATTATGACGAACTTTTACTCGAGTGGAACCGCGCCCACAATCCAAACTGGGTCGAGCCCGTCAAACGCGAGAGCAAGAAGGAGCGCAAGGAGAAGAAGGAACGCGAAAAGCGCGAACGGAAGCAACGCGAGCTCGAGGAACTCGCAAAGAGGAAAGGAATCGACCTCAGCAAGCCGGGTGCAGAGGCACAGCTGGAACAACTCAAGTCTTCTACGAAGAAGAAAAAGAAGGTCGAGAATGCCGCCGTGGCCGCTGGAGGTGCTGGCGCGCATCCTTCGGGCAATAACGCGAGAGCCGACGATGAACACGGAGCAGAGAATCTCGCAGATCTGGACTCAGAGGAGGAGCTGGATTCGATGGCAAAAAGCGTCCAATTAGCCAATGAGGCATGTCTTCTCGGAGTTCCGCTAGCTATACCCTGTGATGCCGGGTCTTGGTTTATCGTACGGAGGGAACGCCTACGGACGTGTCGAGATCTGTTTGCCGGAGCCTTAATGAAGGGTGGTGTGTCTAGCGTCGGTGCCGCAGGTGCCGCAGCGCGACTAGGCACTGGAACCGGTTGAAATGTTTCCCCCACTCGCTTACACTGCCGGTATTTCCCATCCTTCGCCGACGGTCTCCTCGCGAGTCCCTTATGAATGCCGCATGTCGGTGACACCTTCCTCGCATCCCATCTACAACCACTTCGCTTGAACGCTGCGCCCGCAGGCAACATAGCCAATCCCCAGTCAAGTTAGGCCAATTTAGTTTGGCCTTGTGCGATTCCATCCATTGCCTAATACAGTACGATACGCCATGGAAGACGGACTGTTGTCTAGATTGTTTTTGGACACCGGATCTTGTATAATATTGTAGTTTGATCAAAGTTCTATTGTAATATTACTCGCCCGCGCTATCACGTCCAAAAAATAAACCCGAAAAAGAAAACAAAAAGCAAATCTAGCGTTGTTTTGCGAACCTGGGTATAGTATTCGTCACAGGCCAGACACTACATCACCTTTCTGTCTCGCCTGAGCTCGAATTGTTCCACCGTCCCCGATCTCCTGACATCCGAGGTCATCTCTTCCGGCTTCTACCAGCCAACCATCTACAGACTCCACGGGCCGCACTGATCTGGGCCCCAGGGCGACATCCTCGGCCGTCGCCTTGAACCACTCGAGCGCAGGGCGCCTAGCCCAGCGATTCGCAGCCCCGCCCGGCTGGAACCAGCCCATGTGTCCGCCGCCGCGAGTGACGACGATGGTGACCCAGCCATTGCGATCGTAGTCGCTGGGAACCCAGCTCGCGATCGGGTCGTCGTTCGAGTGAAGCGCGAGGAAGGGAACGCGGATCGCGTCGAGCTTGTCGTGGCTCGACGCGTGCGCATAGTACGCCCACTCGTCGGAAAAGGGGAACGGCGGCGAGGAGCCCGCGCAGTGGATCGAGACGATCTGGTCGAATTCGCGCATCATCAGCCGCGCGTCGGGGTCCGCGAAGAGCGTGGGGAGGGCCTTTGCGAAGGCCGAGTCGGGAAACTGTCGGATCGAGTCGGCGTGCTGGGCGACTACTCGTTTCAGGTTCGTGCCGAGGGCTTTAGCGTACGCGGTGCGGCGGAACCAAGTGGACTCCAAGCTGCATTCGCCGCGTATTTGTGGGTGTGCTCAGTCAGTAGGGTGTCAGATATACCGACTCTCAGGACGTACGACTGGGCTGTTTTCACGGTATCCCAGGGCTGGGGTGAGAGTGGGTTAACAGCAGAAACGTTACAGAGTTAAAAAGAGCAATTACACAAGCGAGTGCGCATGCAGAAACGAGCCGGCACGATTCTCCCTCTTCGGCAACGTAGCGTGTCAAAATGTTGGCACCAAGGGAGAACCCAATGCCGAGCAGAGGCGCGTTGGGATACCTCTGTGCGATGTAATATATTGCTTGCCGGAGATCGTCTGTGTGGCTTAGTCCGTAGAACTGAGGGCTCGCCAATGGCACCCCTGCGCCTATGGACAGACAACAGCCACGAGGTCCTCAGTCAAAAGTTGCAGAAGAAAAGAAAAATGTCGCTAACATCCCCGAAAGTTTACCACCACAGCACGATATCCCAAGCCTCCCTCCTCGACCGGTGCTGTAACAGGGGCAATGACGTTACGGACGTAGGCTTCTTGCGAGCCTGGTATAGATTAAGCCAGGCACGACAGCGGGCGGCGTATGGCGGGCGCACCTCCAGTCAGACCGTGCAAGGCTACCACCACAGGGGTTGTGTCCTGAAATTCACGACCAGCAACGGCCGGTGGCGTAAAGTCAACCCCACTGGGAAGGAAACAGTCAGCTCTGCCAGTCAATGTTTCCAAAGGATAATCACAGACAGAGTCCCGCCATCTTTGAGCTTGAGCAGCTTCCTGCCAGTGTCAATGGTTACTATGTGTCGTCCAAAACAGGAATAGCACTTGTGGCGAACCTATCATATACGACGACGTCTTCTTGAATAGACTTCCCGGAAGCTGCGTACCCGGTCTGCAAATGACCACTTTGTCTCTGTGAGTACGGGGCGATGTAACGGCGATGATGAATCTATAAACTCACTTGAAAAGACCCCATGCCGCGTTGAAATGCGTCAACACACTCGGACAGCGTGTCTCGATCAGGGCCCGCAGCGAGATTTTCTCCGAATCGCTAAGTGAGCCACGTGTCTGGGTGATGAGTTGGGCGGGATTTTGCGGCCAAGCGACCTTGGAGTGTGGCCTGGAGCTGAAGCACGAGCCCATTATCGTTACTGTTACTCGAGACCTGACCCGGAGAGGTAGACCGTCGACGCGTCTGGCCTCGGTAACAAACGACACTGACTAAGCAGGGAATCCCCGGGATAAAAGGAGGCCCAAGTTAAGCTTGTATTGGATTTGCCAAGGAGGGGGTGGCAGACGAAGGGGACGCATGAACTCTTGGGCGTTCGAGAGTTTATATGAGGTTAGCGGCGGATTGACACTTGGGTAATGTCACATGACTATTCCCACCGCTGCCAACCGTGCAAATTATCCTTGGCGACCCGCATCTTCATGGCTGAGGTTGATAGAGGCAGCTGAACGCCCTTGATATTTGACGGCCAGATATTTACTCCTTCTTACTCGTTGATTTCCGGTGGTAGCGTAGACGCCAGGGGGATTTGCAGAGTGTAACCACGTGACAACCCACCTGTATGCTCTTTAGATTTATTAGGTGCGTTGCAGTGTGCGTTGCACCGCGCCCGCGGAATTCGAGGCGACTCCTTTTGCTGCGTCGGATGCCCCGCGCGTAGAAGCAGAAATCGGAATTGGAGCGTGTAGGAAGTACTGATAAGCTACCGCGGTTGGTCCTGACGAGTGACGACCTCCATGGGTGTCCATGCGGTCGTAGAAAGACCCGTCGATGCAGGAGCTGCACCTTCGCGTAGGTCATACAGTATACAGTAGTCTGAAACCAACCCGAAGCCTGCAAGATGTGACAGCATCACTCACGTTTTGATAAGCGCGTAGATAGTATGAAGATAAGCCAGCTTACTCGGATAGGATTCAATCTCGGACAGGCAGTGGTTTAATAATCCCGGGCTAGACCTCGATTTATGGAGTGACGTTGAGTTGGCAGAAAAACGCCTCAAATCAGCTCGATACAGCATTTCATGACGTCAGGGTTGCCCCTCCCCTCGAGACGAGAGTTCAAGGTGGTTGGTATTCTTTTCAAAATCAAAATTAAACGCGCACAACCTATTGTAAAAGCACGCATTCGCCCTTTTCTCCTTCTCTCTTGCCCTGCCATCGATCCTCATCCCTTGGAATGGCTGCAGCAAAGATTAAATCGACCACCTCTAGAGTGGCCAATTCGTTGCCTCACCCCACCATAATCATCCAGAGAAATAAACATGCTTCCCCTCCCTCATCCGCTGGCGCATCGCCCACGATCTCAAAGACGCCAAAGACGCCCGCCGATGATGGAATAGACTTTTTCGAATCAGCAATAAGACACGGTGAAGCACCCGTCCGTGTGTACGAGTTGCCACTAGAGCCAGACGGTGGCCCAAGCAAGAGTCGAGAGGTTCGTCTTCGCTCCAACCCATGCAACGCCACTGCCACGTTGACAAACGCTTTACGTTTTACCTAGTACATTCGTCTCCCTCCCGCGGATATTCCGTATATTCTCCGCGTTTCGATAGAGGCGGGCACTCCGGCATCTAGAAACGGAGCGTTCAGGACTAATTTCCCCCTCGATGGAGGCGTGTTTGATCGCAATGTTTTTGTGGAGCGCAAGTGAGTGGATGTGCTAAGTCTCTTCTTACATCGTCGGCTAACAAACGCGTGCATAGGCTTCCCACGAATCTTTCTAGACCCATCCACATCGACCTCCCTATATCCCACGCTGGCGCATTTGCTTATTGGGTCGAGTACGACGACGAAACTCCTGGCCAACGCATCACTGGTAGACAAGGTTACTTCAACATCGATCCGCTTCTTCGAATCAAGGCGCGCACTCCCATCCTCGACAAAGACTCGAATCATTTACTTCCCGCGGATGGTGGCGCAGCTATTGAGGATGAAATCATCAACCTCCCCCTGTCCGCAGTCTCTCTTCTTAGCACGGTCTCGAAATGGATGGGTCCTGTGTCCAAGTGGCCTGACTTTTTCGCAGAGGCTAGGGACCGGGGATACAACATGTTACACTGGACGCCCCTCCAGGAACGAGGCGAAAGTAACTCGCCCTACTCGATCAAAGACCAGCTACGCTACGAGCCGAGCATGTTCGATGACCCCCAAGTCGCCGAGGAAGATGGCGGAATCGCAAAGATGGATGAAATTCTCACTCTGGCCCGTGACCAATATGGTCTCCTCCACCTGACTGATGTGGTGTTGAATCATACGGCGAACAACAGCCCTTGGCTTGAGGAGCACCCAGAGGCTGGTAGGTTCCCTGTTCATTCGATGTCCTCTGTCATAGTTCTGAACATATTCGGCTTAAGGTTATAGCCCGCTCAACTTCCCACACCTTGCTCCCGCTCTCGAGCTTGACGATGCTATCCTTGAGTTCTCTGCTTCACTCAAGGACTTGGGTTTGCCTACCGAGGTCAAGTCAATCGATGATATCGAACTTATGACGGATGCCTTCTACGAGTACGTCCAGCGATTCGATTTCTGGCAGTACTACGTCCTCGACGTCAAGAAAGAGAAGGAAGTGCTTCAGAACGCCCTTTCTGCTGGAAACATCCAAGCGTGGGAAGGTCCTGACGTCCAGGGCAAGAGTATCCCCGAACTTGCAACAATTTTACGCGCGTATCGCGATGGGGAATTTCTTCAAGGATTGTCGAAGTATGCGAAGCGGTATGGCGTGAATGTAGATGGTGCTGTCGCGGCTGGTTTCGTCCTAGCCGCACGTGGAAGGGATGTAGATCTCGTCGGTATATGGGGCCAGATTGTGGACGCCTTAAACATGCCACTTTACAAGGAATGGGAAGATGATATCAACAGCGCCCTGTCGAATATCAAAAACCGCCTGAAATATACTCGTTTAGAAGATCATGGCCCAAAATTAGGTGAAATCACGAGGAAGTGAGTATTCTCGTCCGTCAGCCTCAACGAGAACTGAGGCGGTTACAGATCTCCAGTCATGGAGTCCTACTTTGCTCGTGTTCCGGGCGCCGAGAAGGAACCCCTCAAGTACTCCCTCGCTGTGAATGGATGGCTATGGGACGCGGATCCCCTTGCCAACTTCGCCCTGCTTCCTTCTAGAGCTTACTTCCGACGCACGGTCATCGCTTGGGGCGACTGCGTGAAACTTAACTACGGTAACTCACCCGAGGACTCACCGTTTCTCTGGGAGCACATGACCAAATATGTGACGACCCTGGCCCGCTCGTTCACTGGCTTTCGTCTTGATAACTGCCACTCGACCCCTCTACACGTTGGCACGACTCTCCTTGACCACGCGCGTACGGTAAACCCTGACCTCTACGTCGTTGCCGAGCTGTTTACTGGGAGCGAGGATATGGACACGGTATTCGTGAGCAGGCTTGGGATAAACAGTCTCGTCCGTGAAGCTGGCAATGCGGGAGATCCAAAGGAGTTCTCTCGCATCACTTGGCGCTATGGCCTCGGAAAACCATTCGGCTCGATGGATAGTGCTTGCCTCACCTCATCCTCGTATGTTGCCTCTCCAACTACGTCAGGACGTGGTCCCACCCGACCATGCGTCATATCCCCGATCTTTGGTTCACTACCACACGCGCTTTTATACGACCAGACACACGATAACGAGTCAACGGCTAGCAAGCGGTCACCAGAGGATACACTATCGATAGCTGGCATCGTCGCATTCACCTGGTGCGCTACGGGCAGTGTTAAGGGTTTCGACGAAGTGTATCCGCGACTGCTAGAGCTTGTCACGGAGAAACGACTGTATGAGCCTGTCGGGCTGGGTGATACGGAAGGTAAACACTTTGGGCGGAGCGGAATTGCCGTCGCAAAGAGGTTATTAAACAGCCTACACCGCGAGATGGTTCTCGGGGGATTCGAGGAAGGGCACATCCATCAAGAGAATGACGTAAGCACAAGTTGGTTTCCCCATCACACGTATACTTCTAACTTCTCGTTTACGCAGTATCTTGTTATGCACCGTGTTCAGACAAACACAGGGCGGGGTTACCTGCTAGTAGCGCACACAGCCTACCCTTCTTCCCGGGGCTCGAAAGACCGTGGTTTCAGTACGTATTTCTCGACATGGCGTCCCAAATACTCACGGCAGTCGGACAGTCGAACCTATCCGTTTGCGTGGATCTAGCGCCAAGTTCATCTTCGGAGCGAACATTGAATTCACTGAAGGTGCCCCCATTCCAAACACAATTACTGGCATTCCGTCGAAACTGGTGCACCTTCAACCTGTAACTCCGTCCTGGGGAAGTGACGGCCAGGGTCCATACTCCGATATCATTGTGCCCGATTACTTTCCACCTGGCAGTATCATGATTTTCGAAACACAGCTCGAAGGATTGGACCCCAATCTGGACAATATATGCTCATCAGGAGCAGAGGACGCGTTTCAAGACCTAGATCTCGTCGATTTGAACGTCTTATTGTTTAGAGCTGAAGGGGAGGAAATGGATGCTACGAGTGGAGAAATCGGTGCCTACGATATCCCTGGTGTCGGAAAACTCAAGTATTGCGGTCTGGAGGGCTGGATGCACCTCCTCAAACACATCATACAGCATAACGACCTCGGGCACGCTCTCTGTGGTAACCTGCGGGATGGGACCTGGGCGCAAGACTACATATGTAATCGACTGTTTAAACAAGCAACTTCACTACCCAACCTCCAGAAACCCGCAGAATGGTTCAAGGAACGGTTTGACCGTGTTAAAGCGACCGCACCGCCTTACCTTCGGCCGAAGTACTTCGCAATGGTGATCTCAGAAGCGTACAAAGCTGCTCGTCATGTGGTCATCGAACAATGTTCTGATTTTATAGCGTCTGGCCACTCGTTCACACAGGACCTAGCGGTGGTGTCTCTACAGATGCATGGTCTCGTGCAGACAGCTTCGCTGGACCCGTTCAAAGGAGTTCCTTCATTAGCCGCAGGGCTACCTCACTTTGCCACCGGCTGGGCAAGATGTTGGGGTCGGGACGTATTCATCTCGTTGCGCGGCCTTTTCCTGACAACCGGCCATTTCGAGGCTGCTAAGGCACACATATTGGCATTTGCGTCGACATTAAAGCATGGCCTTATTCCAAATCTGTTGGACTCTGTTCGTAACCCAAGGTTGGTGTCTCGTTGGGTTGTGGCAGTACAATTTGCATGATCGACCTCTTAGGTACAACTCACGCGATTCACCTTGGTGGATGCTCCAGAACATACAAGATTATGTGAAAAAAACGCCGGATGGCCTTGCTCTCCTCGAAGAGCCCGTCAAGCGTCGCTTCCCTATGGACGATACCTGGGTGCACCAGGATGATCCGCTTGCCTATGCCGAAACCAGCACCATCGCCGAAATCATTCAGGAGGTGCTACAGCGACACGCAAATGGCATCTCCTTCCGCGAACACAACGCGGGTCCCAACCTCGATATGCAGATGCGTGACGAGGGATTCAACATCGATATCCATGTTGATTGGAAGACCGGCCTGATTCTTGGTGGAAACGCGTGGAATTGCGGAACGTGGATGGACAAGATGGGGGAGTCTGAGAAGGCAGGGACGAAGGGTGTCCCCGGGACTCCGCGGGATGGTGCACCGATTGAGATCACTGGGCTCCTAAAGAGTACGCTGAGGTGGCTAGAAGAACTATCGAGCCGAGGCAAGTTTCCCTTCATAGGAGTTGAAGCAGAAGGTGGGTCGAAGAATTCAATTTTATAGATATTGCCTCATCGGATTGGCGTTGCAGTGGACGGAAACCGACGCTTGGTTACGTATGGAGAATGGAATGACTTAATTCAAGACTCCTTTGAAAAGTCATATTATGTGCCACTTGGTGGGTCATTACCTTTACCTAGTCTCGCAATTATTCTCATCTAGTGTCCAGATCCCTCTGAGGACAAAGAGTGTGAAATCAACCCAGCCCTTGTCAACCGCCGCGGAATTTACAAGGATGTCTTTGGATCGGGGGCTGGACGAGAATGGTCCGATTATCAGTTCAGGCCAAACTTCCCAATTGCGATGACAGTGGCGCCAGAGCTTTTCGATCCAGAACACGCGCTCGGTGCGTTAAAGCTCGCAGACGAGGTCCTCAGGGGCCCATTAGGGATGAGGACCCTCGATCCGAACGATCTACAGTATCATCCCTACTACGACAACTCCAATGATTCGGATGATGCAGCCATCGCAAAAGGCAGAAACTACCATCAGGTCGATATACCTCAATAATGTGGTCCCTTTCCTGCTCTGACTGCCGTTTTAGGGTCCCGAATGGGGATGGCCATTGGGTTACTTCCTACGTGCTTACTTGTATTTCGATTCGAAGTACGGAGAGGGTCAAGAGGTCAGTGGGTTTCCGGCGTCTTCTTCTCCGTTCTGAAGGTCGTTTGTCAGGACCTATCTATCACTCTACACCACATTTACGGCATCCTTCGCGCTCCTCGGGCGTATATCCGCAATGACCCTTGGGCCGGACTCCCCGAGCTGACGAACAAGGATGGGGCGTTCTGTTACGACTCGTGCGCCACGCAGGCGTGGAGTGCAAGTACCATTTTGGACGTTCTGGAAGAAATTAACGAATTGTCGTGAAAGAGAGGAGAAATTTTGGGGGTAGAACTATTGTTTCGGTAGAGCGGTAGAGCAAAGAGCAAAGAGATGATGCCATGATCATAATCATGATGATGTAGTGATGATGTGATGACGATTGGTGTTGTGTGGCCTTGTTTGTGAGGAGAGATTTGCTCACTGTCGCGTCCAGCGGCAGAAGGTCATGACTCTCCCCATCTCTTATGTCTTTCTTTGGTCTCGAACAACCCAATCGATTGCAAGAGGAAAAGCGAAGGTTTCTCGAAGGAAAAGGAGTGCAGGAAGATCTTGCTATCTACACCTGGGGTGAAGATAGCTATGACGGGCTAGGCGATGCCCTCCTCGAAGGTGACGATGAACTAAATGACGAGACGTTTGGTGGCACTGGGGAAGTCGGCAAGTTTTTATCTTCAAATCACAGTATTTCCACGACTTACGATAAGCAGGCAAGGACTTTGATTTCGCACAACAAGCCCTACCGCTTGATGTACATCCCGGACCTTTCCCGGCCCAGTCCGCCTCCGTCAAGCAAACTATTCCCCAGTCCGATCCATTTCGAGACACGGCACAGGCCAGTGAGACTCAGGGCCCTTCTTCGTGTACGGTCGTCACAGAGTTAAATCCCTTTCACCTCTCAAATTTCCTCCTCTCTGCTCCGCAGCTCGTCCAGGCCAATCACTTTGGGACGAAAAGTCGCCTTTCTCGGTCCTTCCTCGACCGAGCAGTACATCCCGCGACCACGCTCGCAATGGCTCCGTTCGTCTCTCCAACCCTCCGAATGGCGGCTTGGTCTCGTCAAGCGTCGTCCAGTCACATCCACCCAGCGTCCCCGCCGCTCAGCTGACCCCGCAAGCCGGAGCTCGAACGCTGCAGGATATCGAGGCAGAGATGAAAGCTGCTGCAGTTGCGCAGCGCATGCAGAATGCCGCCGTCACGCAACGACAGCAGCTGATGCAGGAGCAACAGCAGGCCCAACAATCTCACTTCTACCAGCAGCAGCGCTCTGCTCCCCCGAGGATGCACCCCCAAGCCCAGTCTCCGAGGTTCCATCAGCAACTGCAACAACAGCAACTCCTACAGCAGCAACAGCTGCGGGAACAGCAGGTACAGGAGCAGCTACAGTTACAGATCCGTCAACAACAGATGCTGGAGCAAGAGCGCGAACACCGATTACATGAGGCGCAACTTCAAGAACAGATACGAGTGCTGCGAGATCTACAGTTGAAGGAGGTACAGCTACAAGAGCTCCAAATGCAAGGGCAACAATTGCAAGAACAGCAGCTGCGCATCGAACACATGGAGAGACATCTCCGTGCCCAGCGACCTGATTCTCGCCAGCATCAGATCATGCAGAATCAGTATCTCCATCAACGCCAACCATCAGATCCCACTCTTCCAGGCGTTGTGTCCCAGCAGCAGTTCGTCCAGCGTAAACCGCAGTCCCCTGCCTTCGTCGAGCCCCATCTGCAGCCTCAATATCAGCAGAAGGGCCAGCACGTGCCTCAAAACCTCCAATTGCAGCAGCGCCTCTTGTCCGAGATGGCCCAGGTGGAGTTTATGCGAGATATACAAGTCACGTCGCAGGCGGAGCAAGACGCCCTTCAAGCCGAAGCGATGCGTAGGATCATGGAGACTGAACGCATGGAAGAGAAGAGGAGACGGAAAGCCGCCAAAATTGCGCATATGGTACGTTTTGCGTCATATCATTGTACTATTTTTTTTTAATTTATGCTAATTTTCCTTTAGTCTCGGTACAACGACCTCATGACGCAGTCCGATAAGGATTTCATTACGCGAATACAAGTCTCACAGCTCGTCACACAAGATCCCTATGCAGATGACTTTTACGCGCAGGTTTACGGGGCTATCATGCGTTCGCGTCTAGGACTCCAGCCGTCGGACGAACGTGTCCTGAAGTTCGGGTCCTCTGGGGGCGTTGGACTAGGCTTGGGGCAGAAAGGTGCTGGGCGACGGCCAAGTGCTTTGCAGAAAATGGAACAACAAGTAGAGCGCATCGTCAACAACGCTCGTCAAAGGGAACAGGACAAGCGTGAGCCCTTCCTCAACATAGTACACTCTGGACAATCTTTAAGGCTAATCATCAGCATCAGCGATGCAGAATAGCCTGCAGGGTGCTCTTGGAAAAACTTCTGGGCGGAGTTACAAGGCAGCACCGAGACAACTATTACAGGTCAACTCTTCGAACAGTTCCTCACATGCACACATATCCAAGGAAGACGCTATACGGGAGCATGGGGAAGGCGCGGCCAAGGAAGCTGCAAAGATAGGTGTGGAGGCGCTTGGTGTCACTGCCCATGTAAGGCTGTACATTCTATGCATAGCCATCGCTCATCGGTTCTCAGCCGGACGAGACAGCCCGTAAGGATCCATTGACCACGAAGGAAGCACTCAAGATTCTCGAAGATCTGTACGACCTGGTGTTGGATATTGAGCAACTGAGACGCGAGCAGTCGAGTCTCGACGCTGAGGATACAGAGGAGGTAGACTTCAGGTGTGTGTCTAGGAGTCCCATTCTAAAATCTCCCAGGATGTCCCTAACTCACTTTGAGGAATGCTCGGTCCTCTGAACTCGTCCAGCAACTATGGGACGGCCTAAGGGTCATGGAGCCGTTGGAGACAAGGCGAGTGCGTTTCGCTTGTTTTTCGCCACTCACTGACGCGATTGCTTCCAGCAATCCCCATCCATTCATCTCTCTAATCGCCCCTTCCAAAGGAAAGAAGCTGCTACCAAGGATCTCGAGACACCTCTCCGCCCAGCAAATGCTCACGGTGCTAACTCTGTTAGTGGCGTGCTTCTCACAAATGGACATAATTTTGCACGCGCATATTCTCGATCTCCCTGAGGAAAATACTCGTCAGCAGGATTTGGAAAGACAAACACAAGCATTCTTGGGAAGCGTCATCCAGAGTATTCTACCCGTCGTTGCCAAGGCAGGTTTACGTCTAGTCAGCGGACTATTAGGCCTATTATTGGAGAGAAGCGATATTGTTTCGATCACCCAAACCAGGGTCTGTTGTTACACGATCTATCAGTTACCTCCGGCTGATCGCCTTCCCAATAGCCGGGCCTTGCTATTTTGACGTTGTTTCTTAGCCGCGTTGAGGTGATCAAACAGAGTATGTCAACTGCCGCGGATTTGTCGGAACTTCCCACACAAGAGGAAACGGAGCAATGGTACGAGTGATTCGGCTTTAGCCTGTGTTTAATTGAATGTGTTCGCAGGGAATTCATGTTCGACCACCTGTTCCAACTTTTACACCCAAATTTGTTGTACCTCTTCCCCTCGACCCGTATGGCTACAGCACTAGCCTCCCTCCCGCCAAATTCCGTTCCTCCCCGTCACACTGAAGTCCTCGATCAGCCTGTGTGGCAATTCCTCGCAGCTCTTGCACTTCACGCGACAAATGAGCAACAACAGGCGCTCGTCACTGCGCTCCGTGAGAAGGTCCTCGAGAATGTCGCAAGTGCGAGTAAAGGCTGGGTCGCCGATGAGGACGAGCGGCGAGCTAAGCTCGGGAACGTTAATCTCTTCCTACACGCCCTTGGCCTGGACAGCTCGCAGATCAGCATCTAATTTGATTGTCGGCGACTCTGCGCTAAACTGTAGAAGTAAGTTACATTGTCGATATCCGTATCCGCTTCATATTCCGGAAACTAGAACCGTTGAAAAACACAGCCTCGTGCTGATGGGAGCTCACCCTTCCTGCGTAAGAAAGCACGACCATCGGTGCATTGATGACGGTTTCCTGGTCTGTTCCGATGGATTTCCTAAAAACTGCGTGGGGGACCATCAAGATGCCCCACAGCACCCTGACACTGCCATTCCGTATGTTATCCACGCCTACGCTGTGCTGACAACCCCTTTACAACCACAACGCGGCTTACAATGATGATGTCGAAGTCGCGGTGTGGCAGTGTTGTTGTATTTTCCGCTTCGATGGTTATGCATGACAGGTAAAACATTATGAGACCGCCACGAAGGGCAGTAATTTTGAGATAATTATGACCCCCAGGATCTGTGACTTTTTTCATAATGCCTTTTCTGTAATATCTCACTCACCGGATGTCTGTGCGCCTGAGGCATCGCAACACTAGAGCGCCCGGGACCACAGGATCCCATGAAACGTCCTTGTCTTTCACCGCTTCCCTTTTTGGTGTAGTCGCTCTGACTCGTATTTCCGAAAGAGCATGCATGCATTTGCGTATCACCGAACATCAGAACATGCTGTTGCCGGCCAAGGCGTGGGGGTTTTGAGCCACCCATCTCACCACGTCCCTCCCATTGGCAGGGTCATGCCGAGTTCCGCGGAACTCTGACTCGTGCTTCCCGGTTCCAAGTTCCTGGCGTCTCTTTCCCAAAAAGGTGGCCTCGCCAACGAGACCGTGACAGTGGCGCGATACTCACTGACTCTGTGCCACAAATAGCGGTGCCACAAGCATATACGACGCGAGGTCGAGCATAGCAGGATGATCGTAGTCGGCCAGTCGGAAGGCGCCCTGCTTTGTTGCGTCGTACTAGTACACGTACTATCAGGATGAGGATGAGGCCCAGTCGCGTGGCAAACACACAACTGGCACCACTACAAGAGGTAAAAACCCCCCCCCTCCTTCCGGACCTCTCACACTGACCCCCCAACAGATCTCTCTCTTCTCCTTCCCTCCAACACCTTCCTCGGCGGACCCTTCAGAGCACCGTAGCTTAGTTGTATTATACTCCCCCTCTCTTCGTCATGCAGTATGCAAGTATCCCGCCTCCCTCCTCTCGACGCCTTCGTCTAATAGCTACCAGAACAACAACCATAATGTGTACACGTCTATCCCCTTCGTCCGCAGCGACGGGTTCCTTGTGCGGATGTTCGGCCAGCGGGACGCCGCGTTTTTCATTGAATCCCTCCTCAAGACGAACGCGAGGGAGGTCTATCTCATCGGGAACGTGCCCGGATGGCACAATGCGTTGATGGTCCAGCGGCCGTCTGTCAGCGAAACTCCCGCCGACGCCGTGGCCAACAACAACGTCCCCCTCTGGCTGCTGGATTTCATCCCCGTGCCCATGTACCACGTTGTCCCGCAGAAGATCTGGACTCCACCGAACCAGTCCGACTGGCGTCGGTACGTCGAGCAGGCGCACCTGCGCATGCCCGTTTTCTTCGTTCAGGGTACCGGTGCCATTGGCCTGCAGCTGCCTCGGGCGGTGGTAGGGGACACGGCGTCGCTGCGCGGCGCTGACGGCCCTGCTCCTCTGGGAGGTGGCCATTCTACCCAAATCCGCATTGCCGTAAGTTCATCTTCCCCTTCCCCTTTCCCCTGCCCCCTCCCCGGCCATCTCCCCCACCGCTCTCCCCTGTCCGGCTCACAACATTGTTGCCTCTTAGTGGCCCGGATACGAAACTTGGGAGCGTCAGATACAGATCAGGGATCAAACGCGACATCGCAATGAAATCACGCTGGAGCGGTTTGCGAAGCTCGTTGCTGGAGTCGTTGACAGATTTCTCACGGTACGGCTCTTTTTTTTTTTGTTCTGGGCCTCTGAGTCTGTGCCAACTAAAAATTGATGGACGACCCTCATTCCTATGCAGCACGCATCCACGACCGGAGCTCACGAGCCCAACTGGAGGATTGGACAGGGGGGGATCAATCGTAACCATGTCATTATTGTTGGCACTGTTCAGGTCTCCGCAGGCGGCTGGATGCCAATTTTGCAGATTTCCAACCCGAGTGCGGCCCCTACTCCGCAGGGCCATGGCCATGGCCATTATTATGCATAGATCGTTTTTTTTTTCCGTTTCGTTTTGACTTTTGGCCATGTAGCATACCCTATACCATTATGTCGTGACTAGGAATAATATGTGTTTGGGAATCGGCATGTACCCCTCGAGTTGTGTGCACGTTACACGAATAGAAAGTGGAAGGGTTCGGCTCTACACCCATTCTGAGCCACCCAGCTCGAAAATTCCCACGCAGCGCGGGGACAAAGACGCCCCCCAGAGTGGTCAACGGTCAACAAACTACCACCCCCACGCCATGGTTATAAACACACATTTTACGCCCTGCACACACATGTACCGTCCATAGCGATCAACCCTTATCCCCTCCCATTCAACGGCACGTTACCCATACAATCGATGCATTACCGATTGCCTGCGTTCCACTCGTCGTCGCACCAGAAAGAAAAAGCCCCCTTTGCAATATCGAGCGAAATGCATCCCTAAAACGCTGAATTATGCCTTTCTGAATGAACAATTATGCCTAGGCCTCGGTGCTTCCTCCTTTCGAGGAATTGCTAGGCTATGTCAATACCAGTAGTGGTGTGGAGGTTCAGTGGCACCGTGAGGACTAAGGGTGAGGCCGGTGAGAGCTTACGATCGAGCATTGCACTATTCTGACACTGGAGACGCATACAGACACGTTTTTACCCCCTCGTGTGGGTGTGCACGAAGAACGTACGTAGGCCTAGTTACGCCTTCCGGTTACCTACAATAACACTGCATCGAGGTCGCTTGCCCAACAAAAAGAACAGCTCCTCCAGGAAATTATGGCCCCTGCCCTATTCCACAACCCATCAGCGCTCAGTCACTAACTTGGCACTCAGGTGTTCAAACGGAAACTTTATTCCCATGTCACTGATCTCATAAAACAGTTGACGTCGTCGCAATGACAGCAACGTGATGACCTGAGATAATGAAACGGAAGAAAACAAGCTGTAGGTGTGATATTGAGGAACCACGAGGCTGGACGCTATAGACACAACAAAGACAACGCATCGTATTGTATAGGTGGGTCCGTGCACCCGAATACCTCGGGTCGGCGTGCTTTGCCCCTGTCAACGATCAATTCCGCTGAAACGACTGATCCGTGCAGATCGAGCACTGGCAGTGCATCCCAAACGGGCATTACACTCTCGGGCAAGTCGAGTAACCCTGTCCCAAGAACCTCCGACGCATTCACATCAGGGAGGGACATGAGAGGAAGGTCGAACATCCCGCGCTTCTTATCAAATACAGCACGTGGCCGGCGCTTGACATGGGCGCCAGGTTCCAGGTGGTTTGTCGACAATGAAGAGAAGTTGGCGTAGTTGGGATAGAGCATCATATAGCCTCGCAGGAAGACCATTTCGATGAAGTACTTCTTCCAAGAACGTTGCCATCGACTCGAACGGACATTCGGAACGACATCTTTCTTCAAGGAGAGCGATGGGTCGGTTAGGCGGCACGCCACGTAGGTGTGGAACTCGCGCCAATGTTCCGGGAAGTAGACTGCGCCCCAGCTACAGGGTATTTGCGAGAGATACGGTGTATTTGGTGGAGCGATACCCGCGTTATCGAATAGCTTGCGAGCATCGAAAGGTCTCCGTCCCTTAATATTGAGTTCGAGGTTCTTTTGCTGATACAGACTGATTCCAAATAGCAACGGAGATCTGTCGTTAATGTTGCCATATCTAAAATAATCGTTATAATTAAGAAACGAAGGTTTCCGATGGCAACCGCCTTACCGGTAGCGAAGAAGTGCCAGCTTCAGCCAAGCATAGAATAATGGTGAAACTTCCACATCGTCCTCCAAGATCAGACCATACGAATCATTCGAACGGGGATACCAAGACTCCACGATAGCAGTCAACAAGCCGCCGTGCGTAACCCTGTGGTGCAAAAATACAGCGCCATGTCTCCACTCGAGGTCACTCGCAAGCTGTTTAGTGGCTGGATCTGCGGAATCTTCCATGTTCAAACGGAGGTCAAGAGTATCCCCAAAGTAACGAGCGTTTTCCAGGGAGCGTACGAGGCGCCATAGGGAATGGGGCCGATCGTTCGTAATGATGCTGATATCGACGCGAGGTGCATTCCAATCTATTAGAGTCAGAGAAGCATCATTGTTGCAATTGATAGAGTGTACTTCTCCATTCTGTGAGTGACAGGGCACCCATCCAGTCCGAGTAGATGAGATCTTCGCGGGGGAGCCGAACCACTGTAGATGCGGCGTATTCGGAGTCTTGTACAACAAGAATCAGAGAAGCCATGAGTTCATCCTCCGCCCTCAGCGCGATGACTATGTCAAGTGGACCAGATAAACGGGTCACCCAGGAAGAGACGCCCGGGCCTAGACCAGCTGTAGTTGCAGAAGATGACGAGTGGTAATGTAAGACACATGACCTCGAAAGGAAAGCCGGATCCGAGTCTGATTCTTTGTAGAGAAAAATATCTAGGCGATGTCCACCGGCCACTAGAGCACATGCCACTTGGGAGAACGCAGCAAGGTCATGAAGGAAAGGAAATAAAATCCCGAAATGACCTTGAGATGTCCGATTGCCAACGTTTGGGAATGACGACCCTAGACTAAAGATGAGTGAATGATAACCATCGATCGGAAGTGTTGATAAGCGCTGCGGATCGCTAGTATCCTGGGCTTCCAGATAGGATTCAAAACTGTCTTCCGCAGCGAAGTCCGAGCTAATGACAACGCCACCGATCGTGTCCGGTCGTTTTTCTGAAACCCAGAGCCCAAGCGCAGACCATGAGTCAAAAGTAAGATCCGGAAGGGCGTTAACGTCAGAAAAAGTAAAGCTTGGGAGCACGAAAGGAGGAACGAGGAAGGCTGCGGGACGATGACACGCGAACTGCGTGAGGCACACTTCTTTCTGAGCTCCGGACGCAGGAAGGGTAGACCCTTTCAGACCGAAGGGGAATGTCACAGCAGGTGGGTTGAGAAGGAGGGAGCGGGCAGCCCCGTTCACTTTCCGAAGACCAGAATCATCCAGGAACAACGTCCAGTCAGTTGATACGTAGAATGAAATTTCAATGAGAGCATGGGTGCCGCATGGTGCATGAGGGCAGGGAATCAAGGTCAACAGGGTGGACAGCGCCTGACCATATGAGGTAATTACGTGGCGAATTGATGATCGTGCCGTAGATAATAGTGATTCGGGGCAAAGTATGACGACTTCTTGAATAACCGACTGATGCGCCAGCAGGCCAGTGATCGTCAGTTCCAAAGTCCGGGTACTCTTCACCGTAACAGGGAGAACGGCAGTCATCGAAGAGTTGGGAATCGTCTTCGCGGACCTAAGCTCCAGCATATACAAAGGACCAAAAGTGTCCCCCTGCTGGTTGTCAAGCGTACGCGGGGAGTCCGATACAACCGGATGGATCTTCCACCCAGGAAAATGACACTTGACTGAGAAGGGATCTGGAGAACGGCTGGCGTATCTTCTGACTGCAAAGAATAGAAAGAATACCAGGGCTAAAGGGAGCAGAAGAAAGCATTGAGAACGCATTAAAGGTCGCTTGCGCCGAGGGCGACGTCTAGCTTCGGTGGTGGTCGATTTGGACATACCCAGCTAGTCACTATACAGTAGTGACGTGTGCCACTGGTGCTGGTGAGGAACGTCTACGGATGGATGACGTAATCACGAGGTCGGTCATGTTTCATGCACCTGCAATTGCCAAGGGAGAGTACAAGACTAATCATTACTAACCGCATATAATCTACAAAAAGTCTATCATTCCCTATAAAGATAGACCAACTACCGCTATGGATGGCTGTCTTTGCTGCTGAGGCTGCTGAAAAACTCTGCGTAAGCGTGTTCCACATCGAACATCAACTACACAGGTGATTAGCGCATTTCCTGAGCTAGCGAAACTACAAGTACCTGTCTCGATTGCTCCTCGGTAATCTCCTCCGATGCTTTCATCCCGTTGAGCGTGATCAACCTTTAAAGAAGGGTAAAGGACACGTGAGACTGGCATCCATGGAATGACGTACCATCCGACCATTTTGCTTCGGCCTTCCCAATCTTTACTTCCTTTGAACCGTGCATAGCCAGTGACAAGCTCTTGAAGGATTGGATGAAGCTGATCTTTGGCACGCATGCGTAGTTTCAAAGCATCCATGAAGGTGATGAAACTCTAGAAACACGCCAGTCCCGGAGATCGTATCAGAAACGAGGGACAAAGGAACAACCGAACCTGCGTCGTCTCGGCGACCCATTTTCCGGTCTCCGGACCAGCTTCACTTGAGTGCTCAACAGTTGCTGGAACACCGACCTTGAGACGGTGAAGAGCCGCGGGAAGATCCATCTTCGGTAAGGGGACGATATGGGTCGAACGACTAAGGCAACGGATGCGGTTTGCTTACCCGGTATCGACTCATAAATTGCTCAATGCTCGGCACGTCATCACCGACTAGCTTTAGCATCGTCTTATATTGTGATAGCAACCGGGTGCATGCAGGAGAGTACCTCTTAGTGTCCCACTCTTAATGGATCGCCGATAAATCAAGAATAATGACGCACTCTGCTGCTGTCACCGAGTCCCGGACGTACGCGCGTTCCAGATAGTCTAGGGCAACAACAATGCCATAGAGGGTTGCAAGTGATTCGTATTTCTCTCGTTCAGCATTGGTTGTGTAGAGACGGGCTTCTTCGTCAAGAGACAATGGCATGGTCACGGTAATCAGTAGTCAACTCTCCCCGTCTCCACGCCGCCATCTTTTGCGATGATCACTTCAATCACGTGACCACTACATCCGTTTAACTCCGCCAGCCACGCCAACCAAGCAAATGTTTGGCTGTCATATACTGCAATGGACCATCGGATTTGGCAGTACAGCTTAGGAAGGGATGGCGGGATGGAAACTGGTCTCTAAAGTCTGCCACATTCACCGCAGGGTCGGCGCAACACACTGGATTTTGGTCTACGGTCCTGAATGATATTAACTCA
>Ga0307510_10001683_pt1 | contig 24531 bp, 25 predicted proteins | sample 12_EM_MG_FD_207224 | JGI IMG/M metagenome (GOLD analysis project Ga0307510, IMG submission 207224) | Populus trichocarpa ectomycorrhiza microbial communities from riparian zone in the Pacific Northwest, United States - 12_EM | ecosystem: Host-associated > Plants > Roots > Unclassified | place... | reverse complement strand
TTAACTTATACAGTAATGGAAAATCCGGACGCAGAACTTACGTACGTGGACGGATCAAGCCAGCACATCAACCGTGACGTTCAACATCGAATCCTCGTCAATGAGTGTTTGTATGTCCAAGGATTCTCATTGACTTTATTGCTAACACTGCCGTTGGGCCGACGTAGTCATACCTGAAAGCCCCTCCGCACGGATATCTCTACCAGCTATTGACATTGCCCCATCTTTTGTTCCTAGTACTACTGGATTGCCGGTCCCATGTGAAGGCCTGTCTGAGGGCCTGGTGACGGAGGAGAATTCTGTTTATGTTCAGGAAGAGTCCCGCGAAGAACTTGAACCACATCAATGTAAGTGTTGTTTCTCATTGCCCCGCAACACCCACTGACTGGGCCGGTTTAGCCCAAGTGACGATCGACGTACTCCCCGACGATCTCCTCCTCGAAATATTTGATTTGTACAGAGAGGATTGGACTCGCAGATCCTCTGTGAAGTCCAATTGGGGTTGGACAACGCTGGTCCACGTGTGTCGAAGATGGCGAGGCACCATCCTTGCATCACCCCAGCGTCTGCACCTGCGCATCACCTGTAGTACTATGACACCTGTGGAGACATCCTTGGATATCTGGCCGCCATTTCCCATCGCCATAATTTACTCTCCATCTCACTTTCTTGGCCATAAGTTTAAAGATGAAAATAACATTATTGCGGCACTCGAACACTGAGACCGAGTATCCGACATTCACATTGTCGATCCAAAAGGAAGATCTTTGAAAAGATGGCTAGTTGCGATGCAGAAACCACTTCCAGCTCTGACGAATTTCCATCTCCAGTGTTGGTCCTGGCGGTCGCTGATCCTTCCCGATGCGTTCCTTGGTGGATATGCCCCTCGTCTACGATCGTTTTCCTTACACCGACTTGCATTTCCGACATTTCCCAAATTTGTGTTGCGTGCCACTCACATCGTCACTCTTCATCTTCTTGACATGCCGAGTTCCCAGTATCTGTCCATTTCGCCCGGGGTAATGGCCACCTGCCTGGCCGCATTACTCAACCTTAAGACCCTATCAATCGGATTCGCACTACCTCCATTGATCCCAATTCAAACGACGCCACCCAACCTGCCCCCATTGACGCGTGCAGTCTTTCCCTCCCTCACGGACTTCCAATTCGTTGGTATCAGCGAGTACCTGGAAGATTTTGTCGCCCGGATAGATACACCCCTACTCGACCAGCTAGGAATAGCATTGTCCATGGACTTCATCTCTGACACACCTCAACTCCACCAGTTCGTCGGTCGCACACAAAGCCTCAGGCCGCTCAATCACGCCCAGGTCACATTTTCTGATTTTACAAACAATATAACTCTTGGGTCGCCAGCTCGTTTTGTGTTGGAAATTCCATGGGACGAGACAGATCAGCCACTTTCGTCCGTGACGCAGATATGCAATGACCATTTCTCCTGCCTTTTACAGGTGGAACAGCTCAACATCTGCCACGACTGGGGGGATCCCGATATTGAACTAGAGGCGAGAGACGAGGTCGATCGCTCCCAATGGCTGGAGCTCTTCCGCCCGTTCCGCGGTGTGCGGAGTCTTTATGTAACCGACAAACTGGAGCCGCTTGTCGCTGATGCTCTGCGAGAGCTCACAGGGGAAAGGACGATGGAGGTGTTACCGGCGCTCGAAAATCTTTGCTTAGACGAGCTCGGGCCCTCCAGATCTGCGCAGGTTGCTGTGGAGTCATTCATTGCTGCCCGCCAGCTTTCTGATCGGCCCATAGTCGTCCAACGCCAGAACTAATTCCACTTACCTATACGGGGCCGCAGCCCACTTTCCATTCCATCCACGCTGTGTCATCCCCTATTGTTCCTGTTTCATAATGCGTTATTTGATGTGGGTGTTTTGGGACACCATTGTGTCTCTTGGTTCATCGTCATCTCGTCTTTTAACATGGTTACCTTGGGTTCAGTGGCTTCGCGCGTGCGTTTTCGGGTTACTCTCGTTATCTTCCACTTCGACATTTCACCCATAGTTCCGTGGTCCTACTGTAAGGTATCCCTTTGCGATGCCCAGCCACCGATGAGAGTCATTCATAGAAAAGTAGGCTGCTTGATTTGCCTGAGGGCACAGGTATGACAGGAGCAAGCATTGTGTGGGGTGTGTCGATCGGTGACGACGAACTAACATCCGGATGATGAACACGTGACCGTGTCAGGTGACCACCATTGAGAAGAGGCGCCGAATGCGAGTCACAACGTGGCTGCTGCGGTCATGATGGCAAATACGGTAGGCAGAACTTCAGTTGCGCTCGTACAGGTCAAGACAGTCAGTTTGTGCTTCAACGTTCAAACATCGTAGCCTCACTCATGAGCGCTCGCCAGTACGTCCGAGTCCCAAGGATACTCACTGTCAACACCGCTAATCCGGTCCAACCTAGCCATTCCCGAAAGCCTTTCCGCCGTTTGGTCTCTTTACTGACCACTGGTATTACCAAATGCTTAATTCCTAGCACTTTCGAATCGCCGGCCCCACTTGATGGCCCGTCGGAGGGAATAGTGATGGAGGGAATTTCCGTTTATGTGCAGGAGGAAGCCCATGAAGAAGGTCGTCAATGTACGTCTTGTTTCTTGATGTGCCCCAACGGCTGCTGACTGAGCCACTTCAGCCCAGGCGACGATCGATGTACTTCTCGACGATCTCCTCCTTGAAATATTTGATTTATATAGAGAGGAAAACACTCGCAGATACCCTGTGAACGCCGCGTGGGAGTGGACAACTCTGGCACATGTGTGTCGAAGGTGGCGAGCTATTATCTTTGCATCGCCTCGCCGTCTACACCTGCGAGTCATCTGCGATCCTAGAACGCCTGTGAAGACATGCTTGGATATCTGGCCGCCATTTCCCATCGCCATAATTTGCTTCCCGTTTCATACTGTAGACGAGAAGGGCGAAGATAACCTACTTGCGGCACTCGAACACCGAGACCGAATATCCGACATTCACATTTTCGATCCAGATGGAAGTTCTGTAGAACGATTAGTGGTTGCGATGCAGGAACCACTTCCAGCTCTGACGAATCTCTATCTCGGGTCTTTCTGCGGGGAGCCACTGGCCCTTCCCGATGCGTTTCTTGGTGGATACGCCCCATGTCTAAGATCGTTTACCTTACACCATGTGGCATTTCCGGCATTTCCCACATTTGTATTGCGCACTACTCACATCGTCACTCTTCGCCTTTTCGAGATACCGCCTTCCGAGTTCACCACCATTTCACCCGTGGTAATGGCCACTTGTTTGGCTGCATTGCCTCACCTTGGATCCCTTTCAATCGTATTCCAATACGCTCCAGCTAGCCCACTTCAAACAACCCCACCCCCACTGACACGCACAGTCTTGCCCTCTCTCACTGACTTTCGATTCATGGGCGTCACTGAGTATCTGGAGGATTTCATCTCCCGAATCGACACACCCCTCCTCCATGAACTAAGAATAGCATTCTTCATGGACCTCATCTTTCACACACCCCAACTCCACCAGTTCATCGGTCGCACACAAAGCCTCAGGTCGCTCAACCACGCCCGGGTGAAGCTTTGCAATTATATGATCAAGATTGCCCTCGGATCACCAACTCGTTTCGAGTTGGAAATTCCTTGCCAAGTGCCAGAACTGCAGCTTTCTTCAGTGACGCAGATATGCAATGTTCAGTTCCCCTTCCTTTCTCAGGTGGACCAGTTCAATCTCTGCGAAGCTCCCGGTCTGGAACTAGAGGGAAGGGGCGAAGTCGATCCCTCTCAATGGCTGGAGCTCTTCCGCCCATTCAGCGGTGTGCGGAGTTTGTATGTGTCCGAGAAACTGGAGCCCCTTGTCGCTGCTGCTTTGGGAAAGCTCACAGAGGAAAGGACGATGGAGGTGTTACCGGCGCTCGAAAATCTTTTCTTGGATGAACTCGGGCCATCCGGATCCGTGCGGGATGCTATGGAGTCATTCATTGCTGCCCGCCAGCTTTCTGATCGCCCTGTAGTTGTCCAACGCCAGGAGAGACGACCGCGGCCAAAAACCAACACCCCTGACTCATCCGAGGACGAATTATAGGTGCACTCCACAGTCCATTCCATTCGCCATCTACGTCATCTCCTATCGCCCGGTATTCCTGTTCCATCCGTTATTGATGCGGTTGGGGGTTTTGGGACGTGATTACCTCTGTCCGTTCTTCGTGGACTTATCTTATATTTTTACGCGATTACCCTGAATCGATGCGTTTTTCTTTTGAATTCAGAGTTTATACTCCACTGACTCTTGTCAACAAGAGTTGCTATCTAAATACAAGATGCAGGGGCCGAAGCCCCCCGAAATACGTTATCATAACTACCGTTGTGTTTATGCGACAGGGTAGTATCTACTAAGTCCGACCTAGACTACAAAGACAGAACATAAAGAAAGTACTAAGCAGGCACAAAAGGCCATGACTGCGGCATAGTCCCAAACCGCCACCAGTTCAACCAACTCCCACAAGTCGCCAGTTACTGTGGGCCCGATGAAGTAGTGTCCCCGAAAGGAGACAGCAGAGGGTAGGGTAGGGAGTGAACCACGGCCGCGGTCACAGGGTTCCACGCCCATGGGAAGTCCGCAGCCTCCTTGGCCACCCAAGCCCCTTTGGGGACCATGGTGTTGATTCCCGTGTAATGTGACAATGTGATCCTTGAGGAGGGCCCAAGCGCAGTCGGTCAACCCAGTTCACAGCGCCGTGGCGCTCCCTGGATATCGCTCTGCGGCACAAAGGGCCCGAAACCCCAGGCAACGTCGAGCAGCAGCCGAAGCCGCTCATCCTCCGAGGAGGGAAGCCCCGAGGGGCAGACGCCACTCTACGTGGCAGCGACCCCAGCCCAAAGGCCGAGTGTCGAGGGGGTGTCGTAATCGATGGGGTAGGCAGTGTCGACAACCTTGCGGTCTGGCCCGAAGACTTGCAGTTTGTCACCACTGACGACGTGCCAGTGCCCGTGAAAACAACGGGTGGTACCAGGTAGCTCTCTCGGCTGGTCCAGGAAGGGGGGAGGGCGAATTGAAGATGCCACCCAAGGGGAGGTGATGGTGGTTGCGAAACAAGGAGAGCTCGATTCGATCCTCGGTCGCGTTTTGGGGTCACTCTCATTTTCCACGTCTACTTTCGACCTCCCAAAACCATTTCCGACTATTAGTTTCAAGTTTCATGGATGAAATCGTCATCAGAAAATGTGTTTCACCGACCCGTCGCGGAACGACAAGATCCGGGAGCCGTGACCGGAAAGAAAAAGTAACTCCCTTGGTAGAGCGCGTGTTCCTTATACTGTAGTATCAATCTCACAATATTTTGTCTTTAAAGCTCGCCAACTCTAGCAACCCGCCTGTGCCTCTATGGAACATTTTTCATGACATATTCATCATAGGTTCTTTTGAACCATGAAATCCTTCCATTTTTACCATGAGAACGAGCAGTCGTTGGTGACGAACAATCACTTCAACGTCCACGACGAACTATACACACTGTAGCTGCATGCGTGGAAAAAAACCTTTGCAATAACTACTGTGACCTCTGAGTCGTATGTGGCCCGTCCAGAGAAGTTGAACTCAAGCTTCTCAGATCATTTTTTCGCAACATCATAACTGAGCTTCAGAGTTCAGAGCGGCTCACCAACTGCGTCCTGCGCAACAGTGTACTTATGAGAGAACCTCTGTGGTGCCACTGCTCAGCCACATGAGAGTATCCTTCGGAGGGCGCACGTCGAGTTCCTTCGAGACGATAAAATTGGCTTGTTCGTTGTAATATGAATACATCAGTTGGGTTTAACACCATGCCCGGCGGCGCGCGCAGCACAAGTGAATAGCACGCGCCGACATACCCAGCCACGGGGAATTGTCTTAACACTGGCACTGCCTCGCCTTGGTGCAGCCATCTGAACCCAAGTCGATCGATTGAGCCTGAGAGTCCAGCATCGCAGACAGCCCCCGCCGAGCAACCTAATACGTTCGAACGGCAGCTTTCCTGCCCGTCCCTCCTTGGTAGAAAAGGACGTGTGTCCATCCGGTTCCTGGAGTAGCTTATACTGAGGACGAGTCCGGTGTATTCATATGCTAATAGGAATGGGAAATGTAGTATTCTTTGCGGCGAAGAAGCCCACGATTGGAAGAGGGCGGTTCCCATGGATGACTTTCCATTGCGGGGTTACTACGTCTTTATACAGGGTGCGGTCATTCTGAGTCAATCACAATGCGACCAGCACGGGTTCCCCTTCATATAAGTTTCAATAGCCACCGTTATCAGCGAGAGCCTGATGAGCGTGTTCCTCGGCTGCACAGCCATGTCAAGGTCATCCTTCCCGTTTCGAAGAAGAAAAGAAGCGACGCTCACCTTGACTCTTCGCCTTCTGTTTGTCGAGAAAATCGAGCTTTTTGGTTTAGGTGGTAACAATGAGCGTTTGTTGGATACGATTTGGAGATAACTTACACCGTGAGTCTCGATTTGCTTCACGACGTAGGCACCAGCTAAGCCAGCACTGAATGGACGATGAGGCACGAATTATGTTGATACATTCAAAGATACCGACATGATCTCCTTAGCCTTGGCATGACTAGGGGGCTTGCCATTCTTGGCCACATGGTTGTGATACGCCTTGACTGCCTAGGGAACATGCTTCAATGTTACAAGATAACTGGGGAAATGTCAGGGGCGGACCTCATAGGCCGCGGCACCAGCGATGAGCTGGTGGCTGAGGTGGCCCTCGTGCTTGGGAGCAGTTTGGTACTAAATACCGTTACAATCAATGTTACCCAACGCTTGTCGCAAGAAGCGTACCTCGTTGAAAGCCTTAGTATGTTCGTGTTCGTCGCCGAGCCAATGATTAGAACTCATGTTGACGATGTGTACGAAGCGCGATGGCACAGATGGAAAGTAGGTGACCAAGTCTGAAGAAACAGGGTGAACCGCATCGCTTTAATATTGTCGGAACCACCCCACAGGGCTATCTGCTCGCCATTTGGCTAGTCGTCGGCTAGTGTACAGCACTTTTGAGATGGCCTGTGGGAAATGTCACAACAAAATACGTTTAATCATGCCCTGATGCTCTCCTGGATACGAATGCACCCCATCTCCATTTGGTCTGCATTGTCTATCGAAGATCTTGGGCTTGCCGAGTGAGTTATCGGCTATACCATGTTACTGGCATGTAGAGGGTCACATACAGTCGCGCTTGTGAATATGGTCTTGCTCACAGCTCGGAATACTAAATTCCCAACAATGCAGGGTTGTACTAACTCATCGTGTTTCCTGCTCTGCACCCTTGACAAGTAAGTCCAAGCCACAGATCCAGGATCAGCAGATTATCGCATATACAGTATCCAGTATTGTATGTTGAAATCTTGATCGCGTCCTGATCGCCCTGATACCCGGGATCGGAGATATCACGTCGGGGACATTGTACGCCCGTGGGTGTGGAAATTTCTGGGTGTCAATGTGGGAGATGCGCAAAGCCAAGCGGAGCGCTCAGGAAAGACGCCGCCAATCAAAGAAGTCGTGCATCGTCGCCAGGAAAGAGGGCCCGATCGGGGCTCTGGTATGGCCGACAAACGTTTGGGAATTTGGACCTGTCTCGTGGGGGCGATGTCATCACCTTCCCGTCCTTATTCGGAAAAGTTCTACGTACCACGACAGTAATTCGTAGCGCGTCTACTGGCATGCGGATGAACGGTTCGAGTCTTCAAGCTTCAAGTCTTGGCAGCAGGACCTCAGCCATAAGGCCCATAATTGAATCCGTAACGCAATCCGGGCTTCTCGGCGCAATCTACTACAGCAAAGTATGTATAGCCACCTGTTGAACCGAGCGAGAACAAAGGTGTCCCTGAGGCCGGCATGAGTTGAGCTAGTGCGCCAAGTTCGCAGGTAAAAAGTAAAAACTGCGGAAACTCCCAATTTGATTTACTGACTGGCATTACATAACTGTCGAAAAAAAAGAGATCGCGGAGTTCCGTGGTGCGGTATCGGTATCATGAACCACTGTAACTTAGATGCGCACAAATTCTCCCTGACCACCTGCGCAACAAAACAGGGCGATGTCCTGGAGGCTGCAGTCGGGAACGGGTGATGCAGTGGCGTGAGGTTGGTTTGGCCTGGGTCAATTATCTAATTGCCATTTCTGCGACTGAAGACTTCAAAACAAAAGGCACGCGATGCGCACCTATCAATCCTGCGTACACGGCGACTGTAATTCCATCACTGTTTGATGACATTTGTCTCCATCATGACGCTGCCATGGTCACCCTGTGCCAAGTAAAGTTGAATGTAATCAATGTGCAAGTGGGTAATATGACGGCTTGAAATGGCTTACCCACAACCTAAGGCTTGGCAGCTACTGATGTTCGAGTGTTCCCTGTTACAGTTGTGCGTTGATTTTACACGACGCCCCTGCCTCCGCTCTTGGGGCGGGTATCCACATCGCCACATGGTGCCTGTCAAGATCGCATCAAAGGGTGTTGAATGTAAGGTATAAGCCACAGAACGATGCTTCGTCTGTACATGCGGGGGTAAGCTGGGCGTAACAAAGCGGATTGGGATAATGGTATCTGGACATCCTACATCTGAGCGTCTGCTGTAGTACCCGTGGATATCATAAACTAAGATGTGAGGGAGGTGAAATTGGGCTATATAGATAGGGGAATATCAATGAAAGTTAGTACCAGTATACTGTCGAGAAGTAATGTCTGTGAATGGTTCACTATGCGAAGTTCATGGAGTGGCACCATATGTACTCGTCATGTACCCGCATATACGTACTCACCACTCCTACCATCGATTTCACTCTTCGGATCTTGGCAGCGTGTCGTCGTGGCCCTTGTGAAGATGCGCAATCAAGGGACGCGTGGCCTCGGCAGGTAGATCCACCCACCGACATGCCACCTGCCTCCTGCGGCACATATGCTTCATCTGGTGATGGGGCGTGCTGAAGAGGACAGTACGCTGTGCGATCATTTGAGGGTCTCATGTCGGCCATGGAGGAAGTGGTGCTCAGGATGGAATGGCGTTGACGCCGGCGACGACAACAGACGATAGAAAGGCGCAGCCGCCCATGATACTGCCGGTTGTGATGGCCCTTTCACATGGCCACGATAAGGCACAGCATCGGGGGTGTCCGTCGCGAACATCTGCTCATCAGTCGGTGCTGCGCCGCCGAGCCGATTGTTGGAAATGCGTTTGGTGAGACAGGCGCTTGGCAGATGGGAATATACCGAATTTAAATGGAAATCCGGAAGGCAGCACTGGGGCTTCGTCCACAGGACTGGGCAGAGACTGATTGACTGAGCGGGAGGCGAGAACGTGGAAAACGCGGGGTTACAACGGGATGAGGCCTCCTTTCACATTTTTGGTCCGTAGTAGGACACAATTTCACGACATCGTAAGCGGTTTTGACTAGAGGATGCAGATTGACAGATGGGACGACATGGTCTACATTTTGTCTGGTCGTCGCCAGCAAGTCGGTCATGTGGTGGTCGGAGAAATGGGGGGGAACACATATATAAACATGAAAAAGGCGCCCACCTGTGACCTGTGACCCTCACTGCAGGCCAACTTCTGACGAGAATTATCAGTCGAAGGGCGAGCTAAATGATTTGTTTGAAGACATGCAGATAGTACGAGCAATTGACAAGTCGAAGTGGTGTGCGAAGAGCAGATGACGCGATGACGGGCCGTGACTGACTGGGAACGGAACAGTGGCGTGAGTCGCGAGTCGCGACAGCCGAGGCCGAGTCATCATTCGATCACGCGAACGCGATCACGATCAGCTTGTGCCCGTACCCACACTAGTCGTCCTACAGTAGTCACGAACACCGAATCCCCACCTATGAGTACTCGCGAGTACGTCGAAGTAATGGCAGAGAATTCCGTTTATGTCGAGGAAGAGTCTCGTGAAGGACCAAGCCAACGTATGTCTTTTTCTCAGTGTCCATAAGAACCGCCGACTGAGCCAACTTAGCCAAGGCCACCATTGACGTACTCCCAGACGAATCCCTTCTGGATATATTTGACCTGTATAGAGAGGCGGCTATATCCACTCATATTGTAGAGTCCGCGTGGGGGTGGACAACGCTGTCACATGTGTGTCGAAGGTGGCGGGCTATCATTTTTGCATCGCCCCAGCGTCTGCACCTGCGGGTCACCTGCAGTCCTCGCACACCTGTGAAGACGTCCTTGGATATATGGCCCCCGTTCCCCATTGCCATAACTTCCGCCCCGTATCCTACTGTAGTCGAGAACGGTGAAGAAAACGTCTTTGCGGCTCTCGAACACCGAGATCGAATATCCGTTGTCCACCTTTTCGACGCAGCGGGGACTTCCCTGAAAAGATGGGTGGTCGCGATGCAAGAACCACTTCCAGCTCTAACGGATCTCTATCTCGGCACTTTCCGTCTGATCGTCCTTCCTGATGCATTCCTCGGAGGATATGCCCCGCGTCTACGAACATTCACCTTACATGGGGTTGCCTTTCCGGCATTTCCCAGATTTGTGTTGCATGCCACTCACATCGTCTCACTTTCCCTTTTCGATATCCCCAATTCCGAGTACTCTTCCCTTTCTCCCGAGGCAATGGCAAATTGTCTAGCTGCATTACCAGACCTTGAAACCTTTGATATCGAATTTGGATCTCCTCCGTCTAGCCCTCTTCAAATGACACCGCCTCCCCGAATGCACTCAGTCTTACCCGCTCTCACGTCCTTTTATTTCAGGGGTGTCAGCGAGTACCTGGAAGGCCTCATCTCTCTAATCGATACCCCCCATCTCAACGAGCTTTCCATAGAGTTCTTCATGGACCTCATTTTCGACATTCCTCAACTCCACAGGTTCATTGGTCGCACGAGAAGGCTGAGGCCACTCAATCCCGCTCAGTTACAGTTTTCCGGTGATGGGATCAGGATTTCCCTTGGATCATCACCAACTCGTCTCAAGTTGGAAATTATATGTGAGGAGCCAGACTGGCAACTTTCGTCTGTGGCGCAGGTATGCAACGCGCATTTCCCCCTCCTTTCTCAAGTGGAGCAGCTTGACATCTGCGAGACTTCTTCCATGAAACTAGCAGGGAAGAACGAGGTCGACCCCTCCCAATGGCTGGAACTCTTCCGCCCATTCAGCTCTGTGCGGAGTCTGTATGTATCTGTGACGCTGGAGCCCCTTGTCGCTGCTGCTCTGCGAGAGCTCTCAGGAGACAGGATAACGGAGCTGTTACCAGCGCTCCAAAATCTTTCCTTGGATGAACTCGGGCCATCCGGACCTGCGCGGGATGCTATGGAGCCATTCATTGCTGCTCGCCAGCTTTCTGATCGCCCCGTAGTTGTCCAACGCCAGAAGAGACAATCGCAGTCCAAAACCGACACCCCTTACGCATCCGAGGACGAAGTATAGGTGCACTTCACGGTCCATCACCCTATCACCCATCACCCAGACTTGACGTGTGGGTTTTAGGAAACCATTTCTTCCCTTAGCCTAGGTACTTTATCTCATTACATGACATCTTGTGTCCAGTACCAGTGCGCTTCATGACCGCCCTGGCTGTTCCCCCAATGTCATCGCCTGCCATCCACAGATCGAAATGTTCGACATGAAATGAGCTTTACACCCCCATGAACACCAAGAATATGGTCCGAGTCGTAAAGTGATCGAAGTTCACAGATCTGTTTCTGGAAAGGGTAACCTTCAAGGTGTAATCTGCATTCATGGAATTAGGTTATCGATGTTAGAAGGTGCGTTCCTAGGGATGTAGTTGACCCGCCTTCGTGACTATCCCAATCTCATGTCATCAATCAATAGCCCTCGGAGCTTTGTGCAACGATCAAGTGTCGTGTTCATTGACCGACGTCAGGAATGTCACGACTGACTATCAATTTCTCAGCATCAACTTTACAGTGTTGTCACCAATCACATGAACCGAGGTACGGGGTGGGATACAATTTAGTCAACAGCCAATGGTACCTTGGAATTGGAAGGTGTGGCAGCGGCGGGATGCAGATGTAATGCAACCCTCGTTCGGGTGACCGGGACGATAGAATGACAAGCATTTCTCCGAGTAGTACCGAATCCTCACCACCCTCACCACCTGCATGATGTCCTTGAAAATGACTTCGCATGAGTGCGTCCGGAGGAACAGACTGCCCTCATTTTCAGGATTTACCCAACCCTTGAACCAACCAGGGGGTCCTTGGAATGCAGATACGGTCCTTTGGGAGGGGAAAGGGTTGGGGAACCGAAGGGTGTCGTACTTAACTATATGGGTATACGAGAACACCTCAATGATAAAAGTCGAGAAGAGCACATTTTTTTAACGGTCCCTCCGGCCCGGTGGTGGCATGTGCGGACGCCAGGCAGCTGCCCCTGCCAGTGTGCCACCACCAACTGGTGTGTTTTTCCTGGTACCACCGGGGTATGTAGTGACCTTCCTTAAGGCTCAGAAATTTGAGATACGTGTCCAGGAGAAAGAGCCTCGTGAAGAAAAATACCAAAGTCTGTATTTTTGTACGGCATCTGCAAAAACTGCTGACTGGTACAGTGTAGGCTACGAGATGACGACGGAAATGCTCCCCGACAATGTCCTCCTAGAAATCTTTGATTTCTGCAAATATGGCCTCTCATTCCACGGCTATTCTGGGTGGGTTTGGAGGAGGAAAATGCTGACGCAAGTATGTCGGAGATGGCGACTGATTAGCCTCGGATCACCTCGGCGTCTCGACCTGCGAATTGTCTGCACTAACACAACGCCCACAAGGACATCACTGGATATCTGGCCACCCCTCCCTATCACCATAAAGAAATCACCATCGCATTTGCTAGTGGATGAGAAAGGAGTAGAAAACATCAATGCGGCACTCGAACACCGTGATCGCATCTCTGAGATCTTTATCCATGGTATATGGCCATTGGAGAAATGGGCTGCTGTGATGGACAAACCACTCCCGGCTCTCAGAGATGCCTACTTCTTTAGCTCATTTGGTGACACGCTTCCGCCCTTTCCTGAGACATTCTTGGGTGGATCTGCCCCATGTCTACGGTCATTACACTTAATTGCCATTCCATTTCCGTCGCTCCCCAAATTTGTTATTTCTTCCACCCACATCGTCGATCTTCAGCTCTTGTGGACCCCAAATTCCGGTTACATTTCACCCGACGTAATGGCCAAATGCTTGGAAGCATTATCAAACCTGGAACACCTTTCCGTTGGATTTCGATCCCCTCTATCCCGCCCTGTCCAATCAACACTGCCTCCATTGATACGCATAGTCCTCCCCGCTCTCACTTCCTTTTTCTTCGCTGGTGCGAGCGAGTACTTTGAGGACTTCGTCGCTCAAATCGATACCCCCATACTCAACCGGCTCTTGGTTGCATTCTTCTTGGACCTCATCTTCGATATCCCACAATTCCATGATTTCATCGATCGTACGAATCGTCTAAAGTCATTCAATCAAGCAGATATCGAGTTTTACCATCGCAAGATCAAGATTGTCCTTGGGTCACCGACTCGGTTCGAATTGGAAATCAAATGTGAAAGGCCAGATTGGCAACTGTCATCGATGACGCAGATATTTAGGCCACAGTTGCCCATCCTTTCTCATGTGGAACGACTCGGGATTCGTGCCGGATCTTTTCGGTTTCGTCCAAGGTGGAAAGCCGACCCTGATATGGATACATCACAGTGGCTAGAGCTATTCCACCTGTTTATCGCTGTGCGGAGTCTGTATGTAGGTTCGCTACTGATGAGTCCAGTTGCGACGGCTCTGCAAGAGCTCACAGGAGGAAGGACCCTGGAAGTGTTCCCTGTGCTGCGTAATCTCTCCTTGCAACACCTCGAGCCATCTGGCCCTGCGCAGGAAGCCATAAAGTCATTTATCACAACCAGACAGCTATCTGGTCATCCCATAGCCATCCAACCCTGGGATTCCTACCTTGCCGAGAATGGCCCCTACTTTCTCTGAGTTTGTGGTGTTGATGTCCTCTCTTTATGACATCTCTCCTCAGTACGCTTCATGGCCCTGGTTGTGGTGGTATGGTCGCTCGTTAACCTTCTTCCCATATCTCCGCCATTCTGCTGTTCATTCTCTATCAGTAGTAAAAGAGTTTACCGTTCTTATGCATGTACCATATGTCTCTGCTTATCTTGACACAGAAATTGCGTTTCATTTCATCAAATCCCGTCTTCTGCTTGTCTAGATGGCATTGCCTCCCCCCAGAGATAGGGTCGGTTGCGGTTATATCCGCCGCATGACACACACCAACTACTATTCGTGCTGTCGTACAATATTTTTACCCAGGTAAGGAATCCTCTCTAAAAACGTGCTAAATCTTCTCTGCAGAGTACGTTTCACAAAATGCTTGCCATGCTCCTTTGTAAATGATGAGAAAACACCGTCCATACCCAATGAGACAGCAATCGTCGATACGAATACCAATTTCCTTCTTCCAACGTGCTGTACATGCAATCGATTGCTTCTACTGTGAGATCCACCGGAGCGTTGACCTTGCGTTGGAAGTATAGTCCAGATGGCTTTGGGATTGTGGCAGTGGGCAAGCTGCGCGGCATGAGATGGATGTTTAGACAGTTCTCGTCCTCGTTCTCAACACCCTCAGGCAATCGCCGAAAAAGGGGAAACCTGGAGGAACATCAAGTCGTGAATGAAGATAACTTGGAGCCAAAACACGAGGAATTGAAATAGGTGAAAGGGGTATCGCTGTGTCGTCGGGCGACCAGTTGCCAGCAAGAGGGCCCGGTCACGTGACGGGAAATTACGGGGCGACGATCTCTCTGACAGTCATCTTAACAGCGACGAAGTCCTCCAAGGACCCCTTCCCATCTGCGAACCCTAACCCTGTGTCCAGGGCAAGCAAACACGCGAAACGAGCAGCGGACACACGTCCTGACGAGATTCTAAGCTGAGTATTATCCGACATTTGTGGGTAGTTTACCACACGCCCACACCAGAGTCACCTCTACTTTGTCACCTGGGTAGACGACAAGTCCCGCAAATCTCTGTCAAGGGCATGGCCAAGTGCTATTGACACTCTGCGCCTTCGTTGCTCAGGAGGAGCTCCAAACCGGCCACCAACTCAAAGTCCTTTCCTTGGACAGAGGGGGCGAATACACGCCTGAAGAGGTTCAGTGGACAAGGGGATTACTCACGAGATGGCCACCGCTGACACCCAGCGACACAACGGAGTGCCCGACCGCAGGAACCACACACTCGTCGAGCGTGTCAGTAGCGTGTCTGGACGATGCTCGCCGACGCGGAGCTACCCAACGTTTGCTGGTGGGACGCCTTGCAGTACGCGGCCCTCCTCCACAAAGTTTCCCGACACATCCTGAAGAAGTCTGGAGACGTCTCACGACTTCGCATTTTCGGCTGTCGCGCCTTCGTGCCCATCCCGGACAAGATGCGCAGTAAACTGTCCGCCAACTCGCTCATCTGCACGTTCATCGGCTACACCTAGCAGTACAAGGCTTATCGCCTTGTCCATCGCCCATTGGGACGCTTTATTGAGTCCCGCGACGTTATCTTCGACGAGCGGGGACCAGCAACGCCTTCAAGCATATTATCATCGATGCCAACGACGCGGCACCGCCACCCGTCAATCCCACACCCTCTCCCCCTTCCACTTCCGCCACTCCTGCTGCCGTTCCCGTTATCACTGACACGCAGACCACACCTTCCGCCTCGCATCCAAAAGGCGTGGTCCGCCCACCTGTGCGAGACGATGACCCTCGTTATTCAATTGCCTCTTATGGTCAGACAAGCCGCGCGGAGCGCGCGAACGTCGCCCTCACTGACAAACCAGCGTCCCGCGAACGTACAAAGAGGCTAAGGTACGCAGCTTCATTCAGGTGGAAGAGCTTGTCTTCAACCAAACGCTTACCCTCGACGCCAAACGCTTCCAACGCATCCTTGGCACACTTATGCACCTCCTGTTGGGTACGCGCCCCAACATCTCCTACACCCTCACAACTCTCGGTCGTCACGCAGCCAACCTTGGGTTTGAGCACCTGCATGCTTTCGACCGCCTCTCCCAATGCCTCCGCGGGACTGCCGACCATAAGTTAATTTACCGCTCTGGAGTCACCGAAGGAGACACCTTGGTTGGTTATATCGACGTTGACTGTGGTAGCAACCACAGGTCTACTGCTGGCACCGAGGCCGAACACATCGCCACCATGGTGGCCATCTGGCTCAGGCGATTCTTCGCGGGCTTACACCAGCCAATCACTCTTCCCATTTCCCTTCGCATCGACAATCAGTCCGCCATCGCCACCGCTAGGAACCTCGTGTTCCACTACCGCGCCAAACACCACCAGTCCTTCCGGCACAAGGTTGAACGCGGTGACAACGGCCTCGACCACGTGCTGACTACTCCCCAGCTTGTGGACGTCCTCACCAAGGGACTCTCTTGAGAGGAGCACGAAAGGTTCACAAACGGGGTGGTTTTGTGCAGTGAGGATTGATGGGGCGTGTTGGAGGACAATCGCGCCACAATGGTTTGCTCTCTCATTACTTCTCATTCGGACAGCGTCATAGCCTTTTACTTGTACGTTTGACAACGCCCCGGACTATGTTTCATGGTCGTTGGCTCGTGATAGTCATCCTTATCCTTCACACTTCAATCCTTGACTGCTGATTGTAGTTCATGTACTTAAACGCCATCGCTTTCGTCTGTACAAGACTGAATGTCCGTCTTTGCCCGACACATTCATCCTTTTCAGATGGAGCCGCCAGTGGCAAGAAGACAGCACTGAGTCTTCGCTAATTTGACCTGTCTGAAACGTCCGTACTACATGTAGTAACAATCAGTACTAACTTGAACTAGCGTCAACGTCTTCACAAAGCCTGGCGACAAAGATTTCCTGAGGTTGATCGACGCGTGGCCTCTGCAAAATTTGAGGCCCGACCTCCCACTCCTGCTATGGTGCTTTTTTTTTGCATCGCGTGCTGTTCAGTGTTACGGTAGTCGTCCATCAGAGCGTGCCCGTTATGAAACCAAACTAGACCAAACGCACCTCCTTGTTCGTGAGATACTATACGTACGTTGTCAGGCTAAATTAGCCCCAGGCCCCCAGCGCAACGCTAAAAAAAAAGTTGCTGTGAATTGTAGCATGGGAAATTGTCCCGATCCCACAGCCCACCTCACCCACCTCCATAGATCCACCTGGGCAGATTGAGTGTGAGCTAGTCACGCGCAGAAATAGGGACCCGTCGAGTGTCTCGATTCCTTCCGGCGACAGTCGCTGTCCCAGCGCAGTGCGAACTTTGCAGATTTGCTTAGCCAGTCCCCGGAGTGAGCTTCGAGATGGCACATAGCCACGCGTAGTCCAGAGCCTTGTCGTCCCACAGACGCGGTGTACGGATAACGGCAAGGCTCTGACTCCGTTCGAGCTGGTGCGAATAATTCTGAGTTTGAAGACGCATAGAAGTCCGCGAGTGGAAACGGGTAGCTTCCAGGGGATCGTGGTGATAAAATTGCCACCTCGAGAACGTGGTTGGATAGGAAGATAGACTGGGGTGACAGTACAGCCACTTTATGGCAGCCATTTTAGAACGGTGAACAAGTCAGCGCATGGGCCATCAAGGAAACGGGAAGAACACACGTAAAAAGAAGGTCCAAGTCGATCGCTCTGCCGATGTCACAGTCCGGGGCGCCAGCCGCCACCGCAGAACCAAGCATTTCCCATATGACCTCTTCCGAGACGGAGGGTTCTGCACCTGTGTCATCACATATTCCTGTAAGCCTATCTCTTCACCATTCTTGAATGAGACTGGATGGTGTGCCAGTGGTATGCCGCCCTCACCACGACTACTGGATGTGGGTTCATGGTGGATACTACCGTGAAAGTCAATGCGCGTATGGTTGTGTGTATGTGGGAGGGGTATTTCAGGGGGCGTACATGAGTACAAGAGGGTGGGCTAAGGCGAACTTCCACTGACCACTTGTGCCCAGGGAGTGTGCCGGTCTTGATCGTAGATGGCGTTACCCTTAGTTAGTAGAAAATATTGAAGCTGATGCGTTACTCCGTTAAGACGGAATGAGAGCGAGCAAAAAGAGGGGCGTACCCTCTGAGGCCCAAGAAATCAATCAACACAAACCCTCTTCTGTCACAAGCGTCCCGACTGAGAACCGTCATTCATGACAACCGACGACCGTCTTTCCTGCCACCCTCTTCGACTTGGACAACATGGACACCAAGATAACTCATCTCGTGTGTGACGGTGTGAGAATACTAATAGCCGGAGACCAAATGCGGGATGCGGAATGCTGGCAGTAGGGGTGTGACTTTGTGGATTAACCAAGATGGGGGAGGAAAGGCTGTGTCACGGTGGCGTCCTTGTATTGGCCCACTTCCAGTGGCCGGGCAGACGAGCGGTTCACCCTCTGGTACGGACTCTATTAGTACGTACAGATTCCGCACCAATGACCTCTCAAAACTCGAAGTACGGCGCCTAAGAAAACCGATTGCTCTCATTTCTGAACTAACTAACAAGGCTGTATTTCTTAGCACCGCCTGGTCCTCGAAGTTGAATGATGACCACTCTGGAGGCTCAGTAATGAGAGGACATTTCGTATTCCCTGTCCTGGGAGAGGGATATCGTCAAGGTTTACATTCTGTGTATTGTCCGCAGCAACCGCTGACCGATTTCGCCATGTGCGCCGTAGGCCGGGTGACAATCGGCATGCTGCCCGATTATGCTCTCCTGGAAACATTCCATTTCTACAAAGACGACGGGGACTTCTTCTCAAATGGATTTGACTTCACGCAGGTCTGGAAGTGGGAAACGCTGACGCAAGTATGTCGACGATGGCGGCGTGTTGTCTTTGGATCACCTCGGCGTCTGAACCTGCGACTTGTCTGCACAAGCACAACACCCACTAGCAAATTACTAGATATCTGGCCACCCTTCCCTATCGTCGTATTACTCTCGTCCATATTTCCAGAAGTGGATGAGAATGGCGTGGAGAACCTCATCGCGGCACTCAAATGCCGTGATCGCATATCCGAGATCTGCATCTACGATATCGATGGTCCTTTACTCGAAAAATTAGCCCTTATGCTGCACGGATCACTTCCGGTTTTGACACACTTCGCATTGACGTCAACTGATGAGTCGGTGCCGGTGCTTCCAGAGACATTCTTGGGTGGTTTTGCCCCACGTCTGAGATCATTCGGCCTGTCCGGCATTCCATTTTGGATATCCGACACGTTCGTTTTGTCTGTAACTCACGTCGAGTTCCTTTCGCTTCTCGACATTCCCAATTCCGGGTATATTTCGCCCGAGGCAATGGTCACCTTCCTGGCTGCGTTGCCCAACCTCAAACATCTTTTCATTGGATTCCTATCCCCTCTATCCCGTCCTATCCAAATAAGTCCGCCTCCCCTGACGCGCTCTGTCCTCCCCGCTCTCACTGATCTGCACTTCCATGGCATTAGCGAGTACCTTGAAGACTTTGTTGCCCGAATAGAAACCCCCTTACTCAACCAGCTCTCCGTAGTGCTCTTCATGGATCTTATCTTTCTCATTCCACGACTCCACGATTTTATCTGTCGTACAGAAGGTCTAATGCCATGCAATCAAGCTTATATGGAGTTTACTGGTTCAATGATCAAGATCACCCTTGGATTACCAGCTCGGTTCGTGATGGAGGTTAGATGCCAAAGGCCAGATTGGCAACTCTCATCGATGACGCAGATATTCGGCCAGCAATGGCCTCTCCTCTCTCACATTGAGCAACTTGAGATCCGTGAGGGCTTTTTGCCCAAATATACAAGGTGGAAGGGCGACCCAGACATGGACTCCTCACTGTGGCTGGGGCTATTCCATCTGTTTATCGCTGTGCAGAGTCTGTATGTATCCGAGATACTGGCCCCGCCTGTTGCAGCTGCTCTTCAAGAGCTCAGTGAAGGAAGGACCATGGAGGTACTACCTGCACTGCGAAACCTTTCTTTGGAAGGGCTTCAGCCAGCTGGGCCCGTGCAAAAAGCCATACAGTTTTTCATTGCTTCGCGACAGGTTTCAGGTCACCCCATAGTCATCCAAAACTGGGAACGACAATTGCCCGTTGATTATTATTTGGATGATGATCGTTAACTTTCTCTCACTTGATTGTCACATCTCATTTGATTCACGCTTTAGGATATCCTTGGTTGAAGTAGGTGGTACTGGTGGCGGTTGGATAGTCCTCCTATTTTCTCACATTCCCAATCTCCCCACGTCCTCGGTAATAGCCCCAGGTTTCAGCCTTCCATAGACGGACTCCATCAGCAGGAAATGTTTACCCTTGGCAAGAGCACACCCCTGTATCTTCGTTGTTCCCGTCTCAGTCTGTTGTATTCCCTAAAAATCATTTTGCTGCTTGTTTACATAGTCTCGGTCACCTAAAATGTCGAGTGCTTGTTCGGAGATCCAGGGTCCATGCATACGCTACGGCTAGCGCAAAGGATTCCAAATAAGTGCCATCGGAAATGAACGTGCCTGTTAGGGAGCTAAAGCTAAAGGACGGCGGCATCAACGGTCTCCTCCTCAACATGAGGTTTCCTACAGATATTATTGGGGGAACGGGCCAGCTGGCTAAGTACAGCAGATAAGATACAACAACGCGGAATATATAGCTCGATTCATTATGTGTATTTCTCTTCATCCATGTCGTCCAAGAGCCAGTGCGTCGCGATCTCAGCCCGTTCCTCCGCCGACATGGCTGCTGCCAACGCACCCTCCTTCAGCTGCTTGCAGCGTACCATGGTCTCCTCGTAGTCCTCGGTGGGCACCCATCCCTCCGGCCCGAAGCCGATCATGTTCTGGCACGCCTCCAGAGTCTCGTCCGCTCTTCTCTGTACTTCATCCAGCTTCATCGTCTCACGTACATCCTCGGCGTCGAACAAGACTGGACACGGTGCGCCTCCCCCCGTAAGCATCTCCCAGTTCTCCGTGGCTTCTATCAGCGCAACCTTCAGTGCGAGAGTCTCGCCCTCCCACGGGTCATTGGCGTGGCAGAAGAGGCGGCGGCGGAGCACGCCCATGTGGTCCGTCAATGCCGCGTAATGGAGCTTGTTGCACTCCTCCGTGCTCTTGACGTAGTGATAATGGACGAGGCGGCGATGGTAGAGTTCCTTCGCTCGGCTTTTCTCGGTTTTGTCCAAGGCGTCCAAATTCTCCGGTAGCGAAGGCTGTGTCATAGATTGCGAGTTAGGATCGTCGTAGTTCTGAAGGCGTTCGGGTACGCCGGCAAGGAGAAACGGGGGCAGGATCGAGGCGTGTTGCAAGTCGAGCAGGCCGACGACGTGCCAGTCAGAGTCGGGCGACCTCGAAACGATGATGTTGCTCTGGTGGAGGTCGGGATGGCGGATGCAGAAATGACTGAGGGCCGGGTTCCTAGGGACGAGTGACGATGCGATGAGGAGATAGCGGTCCAAGTTCTCGATGTGATCCGACGGCGGCTGCTCTTGGTACCGGTAACCTTCCCTCCTTATGCGCTGGAACGGCAATAGCGGTTGACCGAACCGCTCTAGATAAGCCAGTTCATTGTGCGCTGCTATTACGAGCGCTGCTTCGGCGCTCTCGTCCATAGTTATCAGTTAGCTCAATGGATTAATGGAAAAAAGGCAGAGAGCAGCTTACATGGTCCCCTATCTACATCGAGCTGTGATCTCCTGCCATACCACAGAGATAGTCTTGTATCTGGACCGACGCAGAAACGCTCGTCCTCTAGCGGGATGCCAGGCCCCCCGGGCACCTTCTCCAGGTCTTTTGCATAGTACAGGCTTCCGCCAGCCGGGAAAGCAATCGACATCATCTTCGACTCGAGTTGAGCAAGTTGGCGCAAGACTGAAATGATTTCCCGTTCCTCTAGGTCAATCCATACGTCGCTTAACTTGGTGCCTTCGACGAATTCCATGAAGACATACTCGGTCTCTGCCGTGTTGTCCGGCACTGGCGAGTATCCATATACCTTAGGTATAGGCAACCCAAAGGAGCGGAGGAAGGCCGTAGTAGCCACCTCACTGACGACAGCGAAGTACTTGGGAATCGTAGCGGGGTACGGGATACGCGCCACCATTTGGAAGCCACCGCGCATGGTGATGAGGAAGGTACGGTTAAACCCGCCTTCGACGAGTTTTGTCAGGTTGACGACATCACCAGGACTCCGATCGACGGACTGCGCTGCAAGTTGACATAGCCCATCGACATTGAAGACACGTCTGCGCTCTGCGTGGCGAAGAGGATCGTCAATGCTGAACATGTTAGATGACGTGTTAGACATATACGCCATAGGACAACATGCGTGAGACTTACATCCACCGCCCTGATGTGTAGTCAAAAAGGCCGTTACGAGAATGCGCCGTGATCGAGAACGCACGGCGTGGCGGCCAATGGGTCGGGGTGGCTATGGAGCTCGAGAGGGAAAAGTATGACGAACGCAATGAGGAGCGAGGACGGCACAGAGACGGCGAGACTGGAGATGCCAGGAAGACGAAGACAAGCCTCGCGCTCCCAAGACATAACATGCCAATATACCGTTAGCACATGAAATTGGGTCAAAGGAGTGTGCAAAGATGGCCAATGGCCAGGCACAACTCAAGTTCGTCAGGTGACTTGTGTGGCCGATCACACGGCCGACATGAAATTGTGGCGTGGGTACAGGTCTGTGGCAGGCACAGGCACGCGATTCGCTATCATCTAAAATCGAATTCTCACCAACTTGGATGACATCTCACAAGTACGTCCGGGGGAACTCCCCTCTTCCACTGAAGTAACTGACCAGGCTGTATCTTCTAGCACAACGGGCCCTTCATATTTGGGTGATAAATCCTCTCTCTGTCCGACTCAGGGCTCAGTGATGAGCGAACCTGAGCATTCCGTATTTCTCCAAGAAGAAACCTGTGTAAAACGATCTCCAAGTTCGTGTGTTGTCCAGAGTTCCGTAACCACCGCTGATTAGCCTATTTTTAGACCGGGTGACGATCGATGTGCTCCCCGATGATGTTCTTCTGGAAATATTTGGTTCTTACAAAGATGATCACGCAAATCGTAAAGATTTTGGGTGGTCGTGGATAATACTGGTACACGTGTGTCAAAGATGGCGACGCCTTATCTTTGAATCACCTCAGCATCTGGACCTACAACTCGTCTGCACCCCCGCAACGCCCACGAGGAGGTTACTGGACTTCTTGCCATGCTTCCCTATCATCGTGTGTTCCTCATTCTCATCATACTCACGGATGGCGGATGTCGAAAACCTCGTAACAGCACTCGAACGCCGAGACCGCATCTCCCGGATCTACATCTCCAATACCCAACCCTATGAATTACCAACATTGATCGCTGTAATGAACAAACCATATCCCATTTTAAGAACTTTCTCTCTGATGACGACCTCATATGACTTTGTCCTTCCCAAGACATTCTTAGGTGGATCTGCCCCAAGCCTACGATCATTCAGCTTGGCAGACATTCAATTTCCGACATTCCCTCAATTTATTTTGTCTTCCAATCACATGGTCTCACTTTCCCTCTGCCGCGTTGGGTACATTTCGCCCGAGGTGATGGCCGGTTGCCTCGCCGCATTGCCCAAGCTCAAATGTTTTATCATTCGACTCCAATCTCCTCTATCTCACACTACCGAAAAAAATGGCCCCCTGACTTGTGCAGTCCTCCCCGCTCTCACTCATTTTTATTTCTATGGCACAAACGAGTACTTTGAAGCCTTGGTCGCCCAAATCGATACCCCCATTCTCAAGCGACTCTCCCTGGCATTCTCCATCTCCCCCTTGGACATTCCGCGGCTCCACGGCTTTGTCAATCGCATAGAAAGACTAGGGCCATTTGGTCGGGCGGAGATGGATGTTTCGGGCGGGAGGATTGAGATGGCCTTTGGATCACCAATTCGGTTCAAGTTGGCATTCGACTGCGAAGTGCAAGATCGGAAAGTGACATTGATGACGCAGGTATTCAGCCAGCAATTGCATCTCCTTTCTCATGTGGAAGAGCTCGAGATTTGTGTACCTTCTTGGGAAGATAACGACCCGGTCATAGACTCCTCGTTGTTGCTGGCATTGTTCCGCCTGTTTATCGCCGTGCAGAGTCTGTACATATCCGAAAAAATGGTGGCCACTGTTGCAGTTGCTCTGAAAGGGCTTACGGTGGAAAGGGCGATGGAAGTGTTTCCCGCACTGTGTAATCTTTACTTGGAAGGGCTTCAGTCGTCTGGATCTGTGCAAGAACTCATAAATCCATTCGTTGCTTCTAGACAACTATCTGATCGCCCCGTAGTCATTCAAAGCTGGGAACGACAACTGCCTTATAATGATTCATGACTTTCAAACAGATAATTACCATTGTAAGGTCAGCACGCGCTGTCGCCTCGAAATCAAGCATCATCGACCACATGACGTCCTCCTTGCGCCGCCTTCTCACCCTTGTCGCACGCCTCGCCTCCAACACTGTCTTCGTCCACCCTCCGAGTTGTTGCCATACAATCAACCCTTTC
>Ga0307510_10001682_pt1 | contig 24544 bp, 14 predicted proteins | sample 12_EM_MG_FD_207224 | JGI IMG/M metagenome (GOLD analysis project Ga0307510, IMG submission 207224) | Populus trichocarpa ectomycorrhiza microbial communities from riparian zone in the Pacific Northwest, United States - 12_EM | ecosystem: Host-associated > Plants > Roots > Unclassified | place... | reverse complement strand
CTTATATCAATATCACATCTCAAAGCTCTCTTCAACTCCTTTTCTGTTATTATCTATTTCTTTATTTGTAGTTTATACAGTTAACCTCCCTGTGGTTCGACCTCGGTCTTGCCGGGTTATTTATTACTTCGACACTCCTACACTTGGGAGAAGACATCAACTCTTTGGTCGTGTCATTAATCATCTACGCGACTCGGCCATCCATTCAGGATGTCATTAGCCAAAGCTAATCATTAACACAATCAACATTTCATAGTCTTTTCAACATTCATCAATAATTCAGTCAACATTTCATCGTCATTTCATCATTCATCAAGAATTCAATCAACATTTCATCATCGTTTCAACATTCATCAAGAATTCAATCAACATTTCATAGTCGGTTTAACATTCATAAACACCTCAATCAACACTTCATAGTCGGTTTAACATTCACCATAATGTAATAATATATCATCCATAATTAAGTCATTTCAGAACATTAACATTATACAAGAAAAAGGTGGAAACCACTTACCTGTTCCTCCTGCGGGTGTCCTTGCCCGGTCGCACCACCTAAACATATCAATGATCATAATCAGCACATTTGCATTCAGTAATCACATAACTCATCACCATATATATTTCAAGCATACCCATATTCACAATCAAGTATTCTATATATTACATAACCATACAATGAAATCGTTACAAGTATTTAAGTCAATCTTGTTATGGAGGTCTATCGCAGAACATCGACAACAAAAGTTGGTTCGCTGGTGGCATAGAATTTAGGCAATGAAAACTGCTTCGCTGACAACATAGAATTTAGCAGCGAACACTGGTTCGCTGTTGACACAGAATTCGACAACGAAAATTGATTCGCTAATGGCACGAAAATTGGCGTAAATCGTCAATGTATATAGGCTATAGTTGACTTAGAAACCGTTGATGAAAACTGAGCCTTTTTCCGACATAAAAGTCATCAACGCAACATAGTTTCATAGTTGACGCTGAAATCATCACCACATATAGTTTATGGCTGACGCAAAAATTGTTGATGAAAATTGAGTCGTAGCAGACTCAGAAATTGTCAACGCAACACAGTTTTACAGTTATTGTTCAAATCGTCAGCTTATATGGTTTAGTGTTGACTTATAAATCGCTGGTGAAAACTGAGTTGTTGCCAACCTAGAAACCGTCAACACAACCCAAGTCGCTGCCAATTCAGAAATCGTCAGGGACAACCAAGTCATTTTTGGATTTTAATCTCTATTTTGCCTAAGCGTAAGGTTTATGTTAGGCTTCCCCTATTTGACACACCCAAACATGAATTTGGACAAGTATCAAGACCAATCACGTTTACATTTATCACAAAGTTATCAAACTCAATCATTCATTTAAGGTCAAAACCTAATGTTACCATGATCTTGAATTCTATGTTTTCAAATTTCATCATGTCACTCAACAACACAACCAAATATTCATTTCACATCATGCACTAGTCTCATTTCCAGTTTTTCACCTTCTTGGTAGGATATGGTAGCTTATTATTATCAATTTTTTCACATGCATTCATCATATTTAACACCATTTTGTTCTCAATCACAAGTCCTACTCATGCACTCAATCACTTTGATTTATAAATACACAAGTTTATCTATCACATGCACAAAAATTAGGACATTAACATGGTATGATTTCTGTTTCTGCTCTAGCACACCTCTAGGCTTAATCCATATCATAACACTGCACATACACTCATTTCATCACATTTTCACATAAATCCCTCAATCCTATATGTAAAAACCAGACATTAATATACACATACAATTCTATTTTGGTTCTAGCGTGTTTTTTAGAAGTTTTACAAGGTTATAATTTCAGTAATTACTCATTTCCTTACCATATCTGTTTATTTCTTCATTTGGTTGGCTTTCCCTTAGGTCTATACTTCAAATTCATTCATATTTCTATTGTGACATAGTCTGCATAAGTGTTCTTTCGTCCTTAAGATTCTACTTAGGTTCTTTTTTATTACAAGTTCTTGAGTTATGGTGAAAAAAAAACATCACTCTCTCTCACTTTAGAGTTTTTCCCTTCTCCCTTGTCCAGACCATGGGGTAATACTCAACCAAGAGATGAAATCTAAACTTATCTCATGTTTTTAACAATCTTTATATAGGTTTTGGTGGTCTGTCTTTCCCCTTCCCTTCTATTTTTTTCTTTCTTTCTTCCTCTGTTGTAGTAGCCGGCCTCTAGCCTATTTTTTCTCTCATGGTTTTGGCTATCACTCTTCTCTATAACTCTCCCTCTTCTTTCATGGCTTCGGTTTCCTCTTTTTTTTCTCAACTCTCTGCTTACTTTTCACTCAATAGAGCTTGCATGCAGGGTCTGGTTTGGTTTTTCTTGGAGACAGAGAGGTTCAGTTGCAGTAATGGTTGCAGCTATTTCTGGGGGAGAGGATGAGTCACCTTTTTTTCTCCCCCTGTATTTATATCCTCTAAAATTTTGCTAGAGTGTTTAGGGGTTGTTCCAACATATCCTTATTCCTCTTTAAGTTATCCTATAACCAGTTTAGTCTCCTAGATTTTGTTTAGTATTGGCCAATTTATGTCCCTCAATTTTACCTAGAATTGGTTGGATAAGGACTAAATTTTATCGGGTTTTATAAAACACATGGATTCATCAGCGCATACGGCCACCGTTGACTTAGAAATCAGTAACGTAACTTGTGTCGCTGCCAATTCAGAAATCTGCAGTGTAACTTGTGTCGCTGCCAATTCATAAGTCGGCAGCGACAGTGGAGTCGTTTCTGGCTTTATTTTTTTTAGTGTTTACATGATTTATGGTGAAAATGTCATCAGTAATACTACAGATATTTCTTATAGCTCTAATTGTAGAATCCTCAAGGAAATCTAATTGATCTACATGCAAAGCCTTGATAGCCGAAGTTTGGCCTTCCTTGTTCATGCTCTCAAGTTTGTTCATCAACTTTGTAATCTCGTAGTCTTTTGCCTTGAGTGAAGTTGAAAGCCCCTCGACAAGTTTTGCCAAGTTAGCCATTTGATCCTCCAAAGATGCAGTCCCGATCATCATCGCTGACAAGGTGCCAAAACCCGAAGCCTTACTTGGATTGACATAGAGAAGTCTTTATGGGTGAATTACTGAAGTAGTCACCTTGAGTGTCAAAGAAAAGTCTACGCGTCCCACTTGACTTTTGTGGTGGAGTTACTTGTAGCTTCAGTTTTGGAGCGAGTTTCGATGCCCTCTTTACATTCGATGTTGACAAAGATCAAGAATAGGCTTGATTTATATATATAACTTTGTGATGGATTTTGTTTTCAATGGCGAGGTTGAAAAATCTTCAACAATATATCGGCGATTTAAATCAGTTGTCTTGTTGATTTTGAAAGCGACAATGGTAATCATGTTTTTCCTAGCTGCCATCGAGAAGTTGTTGAAAATTCTTTCTTGAAAGGAAAAGATGAGAAGTAGAGATGTCCGTAGTAGAGTCACTGGAAATTTGTAGATATAATTTTGAGCATCTGAAATTAAATAAGCACACGTTTACAAATATATGATTTTATTAAAATATGACTAGATACAATCTCTATTTAAAATATTCTTATAAAAGAATAAACAATTCTTTGATTCTTTCCTTGGATATAATATATGGTGACTTGATTTATTTGTGAAATCAAGCTAAGATTTGTGCTTTGCAAGAACATGAATTTAGGCGTGTATTACGAAGTGAGATTTGATGATTTGAAGAGTACCTTTGATTTGTCTTCATTTATTATCTTCTATTTTCAAGCTTAAATGACATGTAATGTGTGTTTATGTTTATAAGATTTTTATGTATTGATGCTTTCTTTGGAGCTTATATAACTTGAGAAATTGATGCATGTTAAAAATCCATTACATGTATGCTATGTATGGTTTGTTATATTAATAGCTTATGGAAGACAAGACTTGTCTCCGGTGAGCCATATAAGAAAATACTATGTTTTTATGATTCTTATTAACAAATAGTAGCCACCATATTACTCTTTATGAGTGGTTTTTAGTATACTATTTACTAGTATTTGGGATATGTATGTGGTATGTTGGGACTATCTTTTATTGAAGTGTATGTTCATGGGTGACAATGAGGTTTCCTTTGTTGGTTGGTATCCAGTTTATCTTATATGACTCTCATGTTGTTATTGTGTTTATTGATGGGTATATTGATTCGAACTTGAAAGGAAATAACCATTGAAACCACAAACAAGACAGAAACAACCCATGACAACTAAAATCATATTGAAAAGAACATGATCCAATAATTACATGAACCAAGAAACTAAAGTTTTGGATGAATAACCCGTTGATAATAAAGAATCAAGAACTATAAGTATAAGGATGAATGCCATAAAGATAAAATTCTTTGATAATTTCTGAAGAGTTCCACAAAAAACCAAGAGTATAAGTAATCTTGCACACACATAATATTATTTCTAAAGTAAACCAAGTATGAAAAAAAAGCCTTAAATACAAGTTAAATAACCCTATTTATCATAGATAAAAAAAAATCCTAAACAAGTTTGGAAAAATAATAAAAGAATACCAATCCAAATAGGAAAAAGATTCATAAACTAACTAGGAAAATAATGTAAATCCTGCATATTAGCTTCTGAACATTATCGCAAGACCTTCCTGATGTCTGATTACTACTAAATTTTAATCCTATAAAAAACAAAGCCTTTATAATCTTCAAGAAACTTTTTATCCCGGTCCAATGGTTGAATTGAAAGTTATGCTTATTAGCATTAAACTATGCATTGAAAAAAATAAGCCCATAACTAACTTAAACTTGTCTAACTCTTGAAGGAATCTACAAACCATGAGAAAACCAAGTCAAAAATCAGCTCTCATTGTCGTTTTATCTTCCCTAACTCCTTCTCTTGTATGGACTTATATTAATTAGAGCATGATCATCCTTTGTTGTAGTCTTAAAGCTTGAATTGACGTAAATATCATGAATAAACCCATTGAGTGTCTCTTAAATCTTTTTGCCCCTTAACCTTGTAATTAGCCTAATCAGCACCTTTAATGGATCCTTTAGGGATGTTTGTTGATTCTCATCATTCCCTCTCTCTTAAAAAAGATTAGACAATGAATCATCACCTACACCAAACATAAAAAGATCAGAAACATTAAAAACAATAAGAATACCACTTTATATGCATTGTTGTTGATTCGTTCAAAAACTTGGAAAACACCATCTCTTTTAAGTTGTAACTTAAATCTCATATGAACTAAAAATACTTCCTTCCTCGTAGCACCTAAACCCAAGGTACACCATCTATGAGTAATACATCTTTATAATCCTACAATATAGAAACAATAACACATTTTGCATAGGTTGTTTACTATAAAGAACATTCTTAACAACACTTTTTTCTAGCATAAAAGTTCTCATACATTTTTGTTTTTCCTTTAACACTTTGTTTTTTATTCTTTGCTTTTTTCTCTCTACTCTCAGCTAGCTCTCTAATCTTTTCTCTTGCTGTTGAATCTGGTTTTTTTCTCTCCTTAAAGCTCATAACATTCTCTCTTCTCTCTAAGCTCATGACTCTAAATTTTCACTCCCTTTAACCTTACTTTTTTTTTTCAATTTCAATTGGTCTTCGTAAATGTTTTTTGGTAACAATGGTATAAGAGTGATGGATTTTCCATCTTTTACAAAAAGAATACTTATTTTAAAACTCATCATATACTACCTTCTTATCAAACTGTCATAACCTTTCCAATAACAAATGACACACATGCATAGAAACTACATCATGAAAAACATAATCATTATATCTTCCAATAAAAATTGAAATCAAAACCTGTATTTAACCTTCACTTCCCCATATTTACTCAATCACTGAAATTTATAAGGTCTATAATGCTTTGTATTATTCAAATTCAACTTCCTAACAAGTGTAGTATTAACAACATTATCACAGCTTCTACCATCTATAATCATACAACATATCTTATTATTGATGTGGCATCTCTTATGGAAGATATTTCTCATTTGTTGCTCCAAATCATCCTCTTTGATCTGAACTTTCAATGCTCGTCTAATCATAAGTGATTTACCCTCAACCACATACTTCACATTATCATCACTAACATCCTTAAATGATAACATCTCTTCATCATTACTATCACTATTGGATACAATCTCCCTATGATCATGTAAAATCATAACTCTTTTATATGGATATTGAGAAGTTATGTGCTTATTTCCAAACATCAAAAACATTTATTATATGATGATGAGGTGTTTGAGTATTAGAGTTACCTCTAGTATTAGTGGAGACTTCTTTCTTGTTCTTAGGCGATTGTATTTTAGCTCCTATAATTGGTTTAGTTTAGGCAGCCCCCTCTTGCCTATAATTTAGCCTTCATGTGAAAAAAAAAAAACATGAATTTTAGACTTGTCGTACATTGCCCTTCATCTTAAATTGTCTTTCCACCTTTGTAGTTGTATGTATCATGTCTTCTATCTCTATATAGTATAGTAATTACACCAAATCCATTGTCTCACAGTTCAAACCATTCAAAAACCTAGCAATAGCTTCTCTATCTTCTACTACATTCACCCAAATCGTAACTACTTTTATCTCTTTATGATAATCTTCAACACTCTTAGAACCTTAAGTTAGACTTTGAAACTTTTGATATAATTCTTGATAATAAAATGCTCAAATAAATCTCTTTATCATGATTGCTTTCATCCCATCCCATGTATCAATAGGCCTCTTGTGATTCCTCCTCATTCTAAGAACAAGTTGGTCCCATCAAATTATAACATAATCAATAAATTCAATTACAATAAGTTTTACCTTTTTTCATCCTAATAGTTATGATAATCGAAGATCAACTCCACCCTCTTCTCTTATTCTAAATGTATTTTTAGATGATTCCTCCCTTGAAATGATGAAATTTTCATTTTAATACTCCCTAAGTTTTTATCCAAGTCATCATGATACCTAAAATCTCTTCCTACTATTCTGTGGCTAAAATTCTCATATTGTTGAAATCCCATATCTTCATAGTTTCTAAGTTGTCAAAATAAGTCACCTTGACTGAATGATGCATGGTTAAGGTCTTTGGCTTTTTTTATCTTCATTCACATCAACAAACTCATCTAAAGGTGGGGTAGCTTGTCTTTCTAGCCTTCTGACATTAGGACTCCTTCGAACTGACCTCTTTCATAAACTAACAAGCGTGGCCTTTTATCTTTCCATATGGCCCTACACCTTATTAAACATCACATTCATCCTCTCAAATCATTGTTGCATAGCCCATAACAAAACAAACGTGTTCTCCTTCTCTTTCTTAGGTGATGCCTCATCTTTAAAAGACATTGTCAGATCTAGAATTTTATGTTAGTAATAAAAATATCCTCATATACTCTCTCACATGCTTATACTCAATAATATGTCACGCCACTCGTATTTCACTTAAATTCTAGCTTGTCATGATAATAGTCTCATATTTTCACATTTTACCTCTTATGCTCTCCTCTTTAGTTCTTTAAAGAAATAATCAAAAGCTAACAAAAAATTTAGTTTCATAGTTACCAACCAATAGAATCTAAGACACATGACAATAAAAAAAAAAAGTAGTAACAATAACGAATACAAAGATGAAAATGAAATGAATATGAAACAAAAATAAAAAAAACAAATATAAAATAAAAATATAAACAAAACAACAATGAATATGAATACAAAACAACAATGAAACTAAAGAATTAACTTTATGAAACCAAAAAACTAGTGTAAACTCAACAATCTAAATTCAATTGCAAACAAATGATACCCTATAATATGAAACAAGATGGTATAATTGCAATTTTTCTTAAGAATCCGAAATCAATTCTTAAAACAACAGATTCCACTGCTATAACAAATTGATATAAAGAAAGAAAAACTTCTTAAGAACCTAAATCAAAACTGTGTACTTTCAATGTTTAAGGCAAAACTAAAAACTTTTTTTTTGTAGTAGCTAATTCTTGACAAAGACTTTTACTTTATATATATATATATAAAAGGTTGCCATAAAATTCAAGAATAAATAAATAACAAATAAAAAACTAGGGAATTTAAAGATAAATAGATATATATATATATATAACCTAATTTTAGAGTCTTGCTATGTTATCAACTATTGTGAATCCAAAGAATAAGAAACTCTAAACCCACAAACTAGATAAAAACAACCCAAGAAAGCTAACTCAATGATTACCTAAACTAAGGAACCAAAGTTATTGGAAACTCAAACTTGTTGATTATAAAGAATCAATAACTAGAAGTATAAAGATAAATTGATACAAATCAGTTAGCATCACCATATGATCCATTAGAGTTACAAATTGGGCCTAGTACAAGGTTTAAAACTAAGAGAATCTAAAAGAAATTGATTGGGTTGATTCTAGATGTTTGGGTTAACAAATTGCAAATTTACCATATTAGACCTTTGTGTACTATTTGGGCTATATTTGAAGTTACAAGTTGGATTTTTTTGTGATTCTAGTTGGGATGAGACCTTGACATCTCAAGATTTCTATTCATATTTAGTAGGCCCAGTTAATCATCTAGGTGAGATAGAACAACATGTTTGAAATCAATATTGAAATCTGTCGGCAAACAAGGAAATTTGGAAAAAAGATTGTTTCTATATGATTTGTGGATTTTTACTAGGCAAAGATTTAATTACATGTTGAATCTTTATTTTTACAAGGATTTCTTAGTTTCCAACAACATAAATCAGACAATAACCTTTATTTTACAAGGATTTCTTATGCAACAATAATTTTTATTATTCAAGGACATTAGAGGCAGTTTTGGGCTTGTTTTTCTTAATGGAAAATATTACTCTAACAAGCATCACTTTTGATTTGATCATTGGATTGGACTAAAATTTTGCTAGAAGATTTTAAAGGCCTTGTTCCCTATATGGTTATTTTTCATAGCAATCAGCCATTGAAAAGGCCTTGCGATAAGATCCAGAAGCTATTGTGTGAGATTTATATTATTTCCATTATTGGTTTAGGATTATTTTTCCTATTTGTATTATTACTCTTTTATTATTTTTCTAGACATTTTTAGAGCATTTTTTTACCTAGTATAAATAGGGTTATTTAACTTGTATTTAGGTTCTTTTACAAAAATTAATTTTAAATAATATTTTATGTATCAGAGGTTTGCTTATACTTTAGGTTCTTCTTTGGAATTTTCTTGGATTTATCAAAGATCAGTTATCTTTGGAGTGTTTTTCCTTATACCTTTAGTTCTTGATTATTTATAATCAACGAGTTGGGGTTCTTTCATCCAATAGCTCCGGTATCTTGGTTTATGTAATTATTGTGTAGTGAAAAATCTTCAATCTAATTTTAGCTTTCTTGGGTTGTTTCTATTTTATTTGTAGGTAGGTTTCAAGGTTTTTACCCTATGGGTTCACATTATGAATGCCATAAAAACAACATTATTTGATAATTTATTGTCAGGAAACACATCTTTAAAATCATGCAATAAAGAAACAACCATAATAGGAATACAAATATCAAGTTCATTATTGTTAGAACAAAAAACGCTTTTGATCTCACTCTTCTTTGCATAAAAACCTAGATATAAAACATTGGCTCGTGTTTTACCTCCATTATTGATCAAAACTATTATTTTCCTTTCTTGGCTAAATCTAACATTCCTCTCTCTCTCTCTCTCTCTATCTCTCTCTCTCTCTCTCTCTCTCTCATAGTTTCCATCTTTTTCTCTCTAAACTCATGGCCTCACTTGTATTTTCACTCCTCTCGACCTCAATTTCTTTTTTTAACTTTAATTGGTCTTTGTAGATTTGTTTCAGTGATAATGGTACAAGTGCGATGAATTTCCCATCTTTTACAAGAGTACCTATTCCTAAACTCATAATTTGTTGCCTTCCTATCAAACTAACATGAACGCCCCAATAAAAAAAAAAGTGACTTGTATGTGTAGGAACCACGTCAAACAAAGCCTCATCAGAATACTTCCTAATTCAAAATGACATCAAAACCTATTTTGTAACATTTACCTCACTACATTCATTCGAATTTTAAAGCCTATAAAGTCTATAATGTTTAATATTGTTCAGATTCAAGAAACAGCTCTCGAGTATCTTTCTCTAAATTTTCTCTCTCCCTTGCGAGAGTTCCCTTCATGGCAGCTGCGTCTGTCTTAGTATTTTAGATGGGTTAGTTTATCTAGTTGTTTATTGTTTCATTTGTTGTGCCATATAGCTAAATCAAAGAATAAGTCTTCATTACTTTGATTCACACAACAAGATTGTCCTTGTCAGCTTCCTCACTCTGTATCTACTTCTTCTCGTAGAACTAGGGCTCAAACTTGTACAAGCTCACTCGTCTTGCAGGATAAGACTCCTACCCTAACTGTGCCTCCCCCACGAGCCCTTGACCCTTATGGTTCTAGCTCTGAAGGGCTTTGCCCTAATGTGGCTTCTACTAGTCAAATTCCTCCAAGTGCTGCTCCTGATGGGTCGGGTCCTTCTAACTCGGACCCTGTTCTAGTTGAATCCTGTTCTGACGATCATGTCTTCGAGCCTAGTGATGGCCATGATTTTGAACATTGTAGCACTTTGCCCAGCCTCCGCTGGCACCGCGACCCTTGGTGGTTTCTGCCTTATTATGTGTTGCTTCACCAAGTGCTGAGAATCCTCAGGATTGTAACGAGGGCACTACTGGGGTAAGTGCTTCTCCTCGTGGTCCTCGTCGGGTTCTACAACCAGACCATGGCGTGCATTCTCCAGCATCTTTTCCCTTGTTCGCTTATGATCTAGGGCACACTAAGGACATTTGGAAATTATGTATTATTGGTTATGTTGTAGGTAAATTCCTTGGCTACATAGCTCTAAACAACCTCATTTCCAGTGTTTGGAAATGTTCTGCTAAATTAATTATTTATGACTCCAGATGGTTGATATATACATTTCATTCTAGGCTGATAAGATTGTTGTTCTGTCTGGAGGCCCATACTCTATTTTTGGAAGGCCATTGGTCTTAAAATCTATGCCAGAATTCTTTGATTTTACAGCTACTGACATATCCATGATCCCGATTTGGGTGAGGTTTCCTAATCTCCCGCTTCAGTGTTGGTCTCCAACTTGTCTGTCCAAGATTGCAAGTGTTCTTGGCAAACTGATTTAGTGTGATCTCCTCATCTCCTTTATGTTCAGGCTCTCCTATGCCAAATTCCTCATTGAGGTGGATTTGCTCTCAACTTTGCCAACCACCATTAATATTGTGATGCCTAATGGAATGCCCCTACTACAGTCTGTTGTCTATAAATCACTCCCTCAGTTCTACAAGCATTGTCGTTTGCTTGGCCATGCTGAATCTTTCTGTAACAGGGTAGGGAGACACAAGAAAAGGAAGCATTCTCTATCCGACCCATTCCTGTGCAGGTGAGTCCAGCTGTTTCTGGTTTGGGCCCTCTACAGAGACAGCTGCAGTGGATCATTAGCATCTGTAGGATAATGGAATGCCTCAAGGTGAACCCAGTATGGATCCTATGTGTGTTAAGGTTACCGCAGTGGTTGATAGTTGGGTGGAAGTCCAAGGAAGAAAGAAGGCCAAGCTTGCAGCTGGTGTTCCAGTTATAACCTCTTTGCCATCTCCAGTGTGTGCTTCTCCGGATATAGTGCATCATGATATAACTATGGTTGAGATCAAGGATGTTAATAAAGGTAGGAGTCAATACATGACTCACAACAGAGTTGGGAAGTCTCTAGCTGCTGATACTGCTGCGATATTTACAGGCAGAGGTTCTGGGTTTAAGTTTGGAGTTGCTAGTAAGATTATGGAGAGGCCTGAGGACTCGAATCCTCCTACTCCCTCATTATGATTGGTGAATAGGGGATTTTTTTCACTTTTGGTTGTTAGATGTTGGTGTTGGTTGCCTTCTTTTTAGGCTTGTTGTTAATGTTTTCCTTTTGTGCAGTGGTTTCCCATGATTTTGTTACCAGCTGTGCTGGATTGTATTTCTGATTGTGGTCTGTGTTGTAATTGGTTTCAACTGGTCATGTACTGAGTGCTATATTGGTGTTTAAGGTAGCCTGTTCCCTTTGTTTGTATATGTCTGTATATTCTAACTTGCTGGCTTCCAGCTTAGTTTCGTTTTGATCTATAAATTTTTTTACATTTGATCAAATATATATATATATATATATATATATATATATATATTGTTCAGATTCAATTTCATAATAAGTGTATTACTGGAAATATTAGCACAAATCTCACTATCTATAATCACACTTTATACCTTATTATTGATATGATATCTTGTATGGAAGATATTCTCCCTTTACTGCTCCACGTCATTTTCTTGATCTGAACATTAAGTGTACACCAAAGTACTAACGATTCACCATCAACCCGATACTCTACATCCCTATCACTATAATTCTCAAATTGTGGCATCTCATCATCTTCACATATGTCACTTTTGGATTCAATCTCTCTTTGATCTTGTAAAATTAAGGCTTGCTTTTCTAGACATTGCGAAGCTAAGTGTCCAACTTTTAAACACCTAAAACACTTAATATTATGGTTACGAGTAGGTTGGGTTTTCCTTTTACCTTTAGAATCAACAATGACTTCCTTTTTAACCTTGGAAGGTTTGGCTTTTATGTTAACACTAGGCTTTGGATAGGCAATCTTTTCTCTTCTATAATTCGATCTCTATGATTAAAAAAAAACCCAAATTACCTATTTGTCGTGTATTACTCTTATATTTTACTTGTCTTTCCACCTTCTTAGCCTTGTAAACCATATCTTCTCACTCAATATAATGTTGTAATTGAATAATATTGGCAATATCGTGATCCAGCCCATTCAAAAATCTCACCATTATAGTTTCCATATCCTCCAATACATTAACCCTAATCATGAAAATCTTCATCTTTGTATGATAATCCTATACTCTTAAACAGTTAAACCCATAAGTCAGACTTTGCAACCTCTGATATAACTCATAGTAATAGTGTCCTGAACAAATCTATTTCTCATAATTGCTTTTATCTCCTCCCAATTATCTATAGGTTTTTCACAATTTCTCCTCCTAACTAAAACAAGTTGTTCCCATCAAATTATAACATAATCAGTAACAACAAGTTTTACCTTTTTTCTCCTTTAAATAGTTGTGGCAATCGAAAATCAACTCAACCTTCTTCTCCCACTTTAAATAATAACCCTTAAGTTTTTATCCAAATCATCACGATACCCAAAACCTTGATGAAAACCACCAGCCTTTTGACTTTTGGGCTACAAAAATCTATTCACATGACTAACTGATGCATGATCATAATCCTTAGTTTTGTCATCTATATTCTCATCAGCAAGCTTATCAATAGGTGGAGTAATATGCCTTCATAGCCTTTTAACCTCGGGACCCCTATGATTTATCTCCTCTTGTAAACCAATTATTTTAGTCTCTTGCCTTTCTAATTTATATAAAAGATCTCCAAACCTCAAAACAATCCTCTTCAATTATTGTTACATAGTTATAAACCTAAAAGCCTAATTGTCCCTCTTCTTTGGCGGTGATGAATCATTTTTCATAGACATTGTCAAATTTAAAAAATCATGTTAGTAGCAAGAAAAATATATTCTCACTCACTTCCTTATGTATTTACACTCAAATAGATGTCAATTCGTTCTTGTTGCACTCAAATATGGCTTCTCATGATAATATACTCATCTTTTTATCTTTTACCTCTCGTACTAACCTTTTCAGTTCTTTAAGGAACTAATCTCAAACAATCAAAGAAAAACAACTTAGCAATGAAATGCTTAGTATTTTAGACTCAATAATCATGAAATAAGAAAAAACTACAAAGAAAATAAATTACAAACACAAAAATGCTAAAGATTATGATTCATATACGAATGTGATACGAAGATGCGAAAACAAATGCATAAGTAAGAGAACTAATGTAATATTAGTCAATTAACCCAAAACTATCTTTAGAATACTAATATGACTGAATATGAAAGTAGCATATAAAGAAGAATTGTGTTGACACAAACTATCCCGATATGATTCATTTTGTAATTTCAGAATTATCCAAATCTAAGTATGTCTAAATAACATCAAAATTAAGATTTGACACTAAGAAACTAAAAACCCAAAGCATATCATATTGTATGTGTATATCTCTTAGTTTCTGAATTCAATCTTTTATAATTTCAAGCCTGCAATATTTTTTTATTTCACTTCTTTTTTTATATATATGTGTGTGTGCGCGCGCTATTGACTTTTTTCTTATAATAACAAAATTCAAAGACTCTCTTTTATGTTACCGCAATCAAATTTGAAGAAATAATGAAAACAATGACAATTATGTTGAAATTTAAAAAATAGATTGATACAACATGATTATAGAGCTTTGCTCTGATACCAACTAATGTAAACCCGAATGACAAGAACTCTAGAACTAAAATGCAAGAAAGAACAAACCCAAGAAAGCTAATATCAAATTTGGATGATAAAAGTTCGACACAACGATTATCTAAACCGGGGTGCTAAAACTATTGGAATGAAAACCCTCACCTAATGATTATAAAGAATCATAAACGAGAAATATAAAAAAGACATCACCAAGATAGTTATTTTTTGATAAGTCAAAATTGTTCAATGAAGAACAAAAAAGTAAAATCAAAGTCTGTATAGAAAAATCTAAATATAAGCTAAATAAATATATTTATAATAGGTAAAAAGGTCCTAAACAAAGTTAGAAAAATAATAAAAGAGTTTTAAATAAAATAGAAAAAAGAATCCTAAATCAACTAGGAAACTAATACAAATCTCAACATTAGCTTCTAGATCTTATTGCAAGGCTTTCCCAATGCTCAATCTCTATGAAATGTTAAGCATAAATAAAACAAGGCCTCTAGAATCTTCTAGCAAAGTTTCAGCCTAATCCAACAATCGAATTAAAAGTTATGCTTGTTAGCATAAAATTATGCACTAGAAGAAATAAGACCAAAACCATCTCTAGTGTCCTTGAATGAAGAAAACCTTTCCAAATAAGCTTGACACTGCCCTTAGTTTTCTTGTAGGATATGGACTACTTGTTAACTTTATTTCCATATTAGATAAAAATTGTTAAGTTGTCAAACTTATCCAATATGAACTTCTTTGCTACGATAAATGTTTCTACACATAATAAACACTCCTAAACTAATATGAAATCAATAAAACACATGAAAATGTTTAATTAATCAAGGCTACCACATGCTCCATTTGGACAACCCACCAGAAATAATTAGGCCCATGTTACAGTATCAACCCTTTTTTAATATAGATTAAATTGATTAAACTCTAATGATCACTTGTTGTAACCTCATTGAAATTCATTTTAGCTCAAATACTTTGAATAAACCTATTAAAATTCACTTTGAATTTCTTTGCTCTTCATCGTGTAATTGATCTAATTGACATTTCTAATTAATCATTTGATATTGTGATTGTGTTATAAACTAATCCACATCAAATTAATTCAAACTCTTTAACTCTATGAATTATTGAAAAGATATATACCAAAAGTTGCCTAGAGTGGGATGGGATGTCTATCCAAAGTATTATCGGATTAGAAAATCCAGCATAAGAATTTTCCTAACTTTTCTTATCCAAGCAAGGCACAATTACATAAGAAATAAGAAACTAGCCCCCATTTTCAAATCAAATAAATGGTTATCACAACATATCTTATTTTCCCTCGTTACATGCTTACAAATCACAACTTTTCCTACCTGTTTTTCTATGTTTTGCAACCTAGCAAGCAAAGTGATTTAGGTTAGAAAGAGAGAATATTTATGAATGGCATGTGGGAAAGTATTAGATGGCCAACCCTCTGCTTCTTGTGGCCACCACGGCATCAACATATCTTTTTTTTTGTGTGCGTGTATTAGATGGTTTTGCACACAACCATTCAACCACAAAAGATATTGAGAGAAACTTCTGCTTTGCAATTTGCAACATTCTTCACGTCTTGTTGGGTTCCCTTTTTTGTTTTTTTCCTTTCGTTGGTTAGATTCATCTCAAGGAACCTCCCACCTAATTATCCCAATGTCAATTGCCAAGGAAGATTTGTGAATTGTGCAATGATCTCATTACTCATGAGAAAGGGGAGCAGAAATAAATAAAACTGGGCAGGCCATCCTGCCAAACTATGATTTTTCGTTTACAAAATTTACGCTTTCCTGAGCATATCTTCCATAGACAAGACGAAAATATGAACAAAATACTGCCAACTTCATTAAAATTGTGTAAGGCCATGGAGAAGGAAATACATTAAACAAACCCAGTGGCATTAACCCCTCATCTAGGTCCTCTGTTGTGAGGCCTGACAATTTTCTGTCTCTCCCTACACCTTTTTTTGTTTTTTTTTTCCAGATTATGGCACTTCACAGACCCTTTTACCTTTCTGCAAGCTACCAACTACCAGTCACTCGTATTTCCTCTCGGAACCTTGTGCCATTCTCTAACTAAAGAAAGCCTCTTTAGCAGCAATTGATTTCCTTCGTATGCACTCTTGATATTTTCCAGCAAGTGAATCAAAGAGAATACCAGCACCAACACCAACAACTAAATCTATGGTATAGTGACCCCTAGTACCAAGAAGCCTAATAACTTGCAGAACATTAAGCACATCAAATGTCCAAGCCAATTCCCACCTCTGCATTCTTCTCATATCCAATGATGCAATCACAGACCCTGCAACATGGCCTGAGAAAAACAAGAAAAACGATACATTACCCACTGGAAAGTCCGCCCCTGACCCCAAAAATTCCTGGTAAGAAATGAACCCAAAAACATGACTCGTTAGTGGCACTCCATAAAGAAACAACAGAACAAAAACAATTGAATAATTTGTTTGAGACAGATAAGAAAAGACACCTATATTAATAGAGACAAAATTCGTAGATGGTCGATCACATAGTTGTTAAAGTCGCTCGTCAATAATCCAAATACTACTAGCTAGAGATTAAGGGGGAGAGAGAGAGAGAAGGAACTCATGTTAAGACGAACCTCTGGCAATGGAAGCTGAGTGGAGTAACCCAGAATCCCACGGCAAGTGAACATAAATAACGCAGAGATTGTTGCTCTAGGTCTGCCTTCAACTAGCCACGTCCATAGGATATATGTTGTTTGCATACCCACAAATACCTGATCATGCACACACAACAAGGTGTTTATTTACTAGAGAATGTAAATACCAGACCCTCCTCGTCTATCCTCTCCTCAAATTATATTAGACTACAAAGGCTGCTTTAAAACTTGACCTAGGATTGATTTCTTATAGTGTATCCGTTTAAAAATATAGTAATAGTTATTTTTTAAAGTGATTTGAATTGAAAATATATCAAAATTATTATTTTTATTTTTTAAAAAAATTATTTTTCACATTATAACATAAAATTGATATAAAAACACTAAAAAAAATCAGATTTCTTTTTTTTTAAGAAAATTCACCTAAGAATAGGAATGGTATCAATGATGCTTTTGGCGTTTGTAGTCGTGCATTTCCAAACAGGCCTTTAGAATAATCCGCTGCAATTATATCCACAGTTAAGCTACCCCTACGCCTACAACCACATATTAACTTCTAAAGCAAAATTCAACCTGGGATGCCCTTCTTGCCAAAAAACGAAGGTAAAATCTATTGATTACAAGAATTATTCCTTGCATATGCTTACAAATTAATTATCAAATCTTTTAAAAAAATCAAAATCAACCATGGCTAAATACCACGAACGCATCCTTCACAAATCTGACCCAGGGAAAAGAATACCAGAAACACATTAATCCCCATTGATTACAAGTTTTACATGCATTGATGGCGTACCGTATTAAGAGCAGCGAGTAAAGTATTGAGCTCCGGCCACGAGTACAGCAATCCGTGAAGGAGGTGCGTGGCAACAAATCCCAAGTCAAACGGAGGCGATGATGCTGGCACCATGGGGAGCGTGTACTCCACGGCCATGAAAAACAACAACCCAAATCCAAAAAAGCACGGAAGCCAATGATGCTTAGCCACATTGACCATATCATGCACCGTCCATTTCAAAAAGAACGGGTCAACAGCATAGAAACCGTTATTAACTCCATCGGTCATAATGCCAACAATTTTCTTTTCCTCCTCCTCCTCCATGTTGAAGCCGCCGTCAACGTTGATCTGTTTACGCTTATAAGGGGTGGGAATCGTGGCGGTGATAGTTGCGGTGGTGGTTGTTTTCATGACTAGGGTATTGGAAAGGAAATGGTGATGAGTGATGCTGTGTGGGTGTGTGCGTGTCTGTGGAGGGAGGAGTAAATAGTAAGAAAAGAAAGAAGCGAGACGGTGATTGCGGAGATTACGAGGAAATTTTGGCGGGTGGGAAAGTTGTAATATTTATATGGGTCTCAGGGAACGTTTGGTAAGTCCAATATCCGCTTGAAATGGAATGATTAGGAATTTATTAATCTCATTTTTATTTTTATATTTCAAAAATATTTTTAAAAAAATTTTATTTTATTTTATTTTTTTCTTACCTTCGAATTAATATTTTTTTAATATTGTTAAAATCACGATTTTGACACGGTTTGAAAAATACAAAATAAACTTAGATCGTAAAAACGAATTGTAAAATCATAAAATCATAAGGAATTTTGAAATACATTAAAAAAATTCATGCTTCAAATAAAAATTAATAAATGGTTCAAGCACCTTAAAATACATGCTTCAAATAAAAATTCATACATAATTAAAGCATATTAAAATACATGATTTAAATAAAAATTTAAATAATTCAAAATTAAATACTTTTTTTTCTTCAATACCGCTTGCTATTATAGTACCTTATATTTTTTATACAATCATGATGAAAAAATAATTTGCTTAGCCAAGTAATTTTTGCTTTTTACACTAAACTTTACTTTTTACACTAAACTGACATGTAATTGAGTTTTAAGTTTTGATTATATAGAAGATAAAATAATTTTTTTATTTATTTTACATGTAAAAATCTATTTCATATTAATTTTAATCGACATATATTTTTTTAAATTTATTCTTTTTAAAATTGTAAATAAAAATGTTTTTTTTTATACGGATAAAACTGATACTAAAATTGAAATTCTAATTCAGCAACTAGTTAATTTATCTCTGCAATAAATTATCTCTGTAATAATCCTCAACAGATATAAGACTTCACCTGAAAAACAACTCTTTTTATTTCATCATCTTGTACTGGAGCCAGCAATGATTCATTTTGTGCAGCTGAAACACACGGCTGAATACAGTCTAGCAAAGGTGATTCTGAGTCAGGACTTTTGTCGAACAGTTGGAGAAAATACCCCAACACAACCTTGTTCATCCCCTTCTTCTCATTAAACACCTCACCCGCATCATTAATCAGCGCAATCAACCTCTTGCACTTTCTTCAACTAGAAGCCATCTCATGAAAATACTCTGTATTCAAATCACCCTCCTTCAACCATAGTTGCTTTGCTCGCTGCCTCCAATATGCCTCCTCTTGAGCTAGGAGAGTTGCTAATAGATCGCGACATCTAGCATAAGCCAAAATTGAATTCTCACCATCAAATTGTCTTTGTGAAAGTTAAACACTGAAAGTCTGAAAGAACGTGATTTTGCAATTTTTGCTTTTGTTATGTAACAACAATAGGCCAAATGCCAATAGTCGCTGGACACCTGTAATAGCAATGTCAATTTTATCTTCTGCGATGCAATCGTTAAATCACGATTTTACACGATTTTACTTGATTTTAACGATTTTATCCGATTTCATCTATTTTCAAGTTTTATGAATGATTTAGCATGCTAAACCTACATTGACTCGTAAAATTGTTCAATTTTACGAGTCAAATCGTGATTTTAACAAACTTGATTTTTTTTGGTGTTTTAGATCATTTTGATGCGGTGATATCAAAAATAATTTTTTAAAAATAAAACAACATTATTTTGATACATTTCTAAGTAAAAAGTACTTTGAAAGCAATCGCAACCACACTTCCAAACAAGCATTGATACAGTCCGCGTGGTGGGTGGAAGAAGTATTTTTAGTATTTTTAATTTTTTAAAAAAAACTCAATCTCATGAACATTTATAAATACATTAGCATGAATGAATATATAAATTACAGATTTTTTTATAGTTAATTAATGTAATCTGAAATGTCAATATTAATAGAACTTCATCGATATCATTAGCTATCTAAAATCCAAACCTAAATAGTTAATCAAAATCATCTCAACCTATCATTCGTAATGATCCCCTTTTATTTTTTTCTTCTTAACATCATATACATAGACGATTAAGTTCAAAGCACTAACATTACAAACAATTTAAAATAATAGAAAATAGAAAGCATAGGTGTTAGACACCTATTTGCTATAAAAGCTTGATTGATAGTCTCGGGCTACTGTTTGGATCCTATGGCTCCCCTTGCATCAACAAGTATACCATGTTATTACTCACGAGCGTTTATTTATTCTAAATCCAAAATCTATGTAAATTTTTCTTTAATCATCTCATTTATTATTACCATTTTTTTCTTAAATTTACATTTCATATTCCCATTCAAATATTGTTTTGTGTTTCATCCATAATTAACATTATATAGTTCAGTTTAAGGTGTGGTTTAATCCCTCGAAAAGCTAAGACATAGGGTTATAAGTCCATTGAGGGAGAAGAACCTAGTTCTACTCTTAAAGCCTTCAAAGCTACTTGTTATCGAGAAGATGACTAACTGTCTAGTAGGGTTTGTCTTGACCCCCTCTTGATTATTAGTCCATAGCTGGAGTTCTAAAACTTCAAATTAAGCAATGTCAACTTTTTTTAATAACTAACATCTAAGACTACAATTTCTATCAAGAGACATAGTCCAAATTCTCCCATTTGCATGCTCGAATTTCTTTTGAAAGACCAAGAGATGAATCTATCCAGTTTCGTAGACAAATTCCGTAACATTCACACATTATCAATTTAACTTATCATTTTTCAAAATCAATTCCTTGCCATGTTAAATACACTATAATGTTGCCAAAGGCACATTTAAGAACTAGTTTAACAAATTTATTATCATTTTGCAACTTATTACAATTGTAGACAATTCTTCTAATTTCATTAACTTATCAATTAACACTCTTCTTAGCTCTCTCTAACACATTCATTGTTATTCCTTCATGCATTCTCATCATTTTAATTCATATGAACACATATCATCAAGCTAAGGATTCAAATAAAATACCATTCCTTTTATTACATCAATGGCCAACCACACACTTAGCAAGAGACTACTAATTTTCCTTTTAAAATTACTTGCTATTTCAACCCATTTCAATCTTATTATATGTCACAAATATCACTTTAATTCAATTTCTCATTTCCCCCAAAATTCATCATGAATCTAACCTCAATTTGATGAAAAATCAATTGAAACTTAACAAATATTGCAAGAACTTGTTAAATGGATGTTGGAACACCTTACCAAGAAGTAATCAAGGTTTTAAGTGCTAACAAATCAAGAATTCCCATATATTTTTCCTTATTTGCTGCTACTGCCTTTTCCCTCTCACTCTATCCCTAAATTTTTCTTTCAAGAACATTTTAAATCTAAGTGATTTGGTTGTTTAAATCCTTTAGTATCATTAACTCTCTTCTAATTCATATTTTGAACCTTTTTTATTTTTAAGGTATTTTCACATTTCTATATTTAAAATTTTATTCGCTAACTATTTTCTTTTAATTTCAAAGGTCCATATCCATTCCCTTATCGCAAGTATCAAATTCTCAGTTTTTGTATTTTATTTGCTTAATTTTCCTATACACTTTCTTTATAATTTTATGGAATTCTTGAGTTGTACAATGTGTATATTTCTTAATCAAACATTTATAAGAAATTATTTCAGATCAATTTTTATATCCTTACCATTTATATATACATGTTTCATTTATCAAAATTTACATATTATTCATTTTATTTCCTTTACTCAATTTAAAACATTTCTTTAATTGTATGCCAAATTTATACTCGGGGTTTGCATCTTTATTGTAAATTGTGTCATGCCATTCTATAATTTGAGAGTTGTTAGTAACATGAACGACTCTCAAGCTATTGATATTATTTATGATTATTTTTTAAATTATATTATTTTTTTTATGAAATATATTATTTTTTTTAAAAGTGCTAAATTCCTAAAAATAATTCTTGAAAAGATTAGCACGAGTAGACTAATCAATGAAAATATTTTCATATTCATACCTTTATAATTTTTAGTATGCTTTGTCAAATAGCTAGACCATCTTTAAAAAATAAACTAACAACAACTATTCAATCGAGTCATTGTTAATTAGGAAAACAATTGAAGTTGTAGTGTCGCAGCATTACTCTCTCAAAAATAAGAGGGATGGCTTCTAATTCGGAAAATACTTTAAAAAGGATTTAATTAAGAATCTCCGGAAACATTTGGAATCAAATTGATAAAATTTATAGGTTTAGGATTGAATTGAGAATGAGTATGTAGGATTGGTACTAAATTAAGCATAGAAACATTAATATCCTCCTTGAACAAAATTTTCAGACAGCAGTTGAAAAAGGCCCCACAAGTGTGATTTGAAAATTGAAACAGCACAAAAGCGAAGAAAAATTCTTTAACACGCTCTCTGTCTCTGCTAACCAAAACCCATCAGAAAATAATTAATTAAAAAGGAAAATGTCTGCTTTGAGTGTTGCATCAATTCGTTTACTCAATCAGAATCTTGGCTTCTTTTCTCTGTTTTTCTCTTACGCTCGCTGACTACAGCAAACAAACTACCACAAGAAAAGAAAGAAAGAAGCTAGAGAGAGAGACAAATTACAGAACTTTAAAGGTTAGAACAAAAAAACAGAGAGAAGATATAGTGATATATAGAGAGAAATAAGAAGTGGGTTTTGGTTGGTGAAGGTGGATATGGCCTTTGCTTCTATGCTTTGTTGTGTAAAGAATTCGGATCGGTAGGTTTTTCCTCAGCTATTCATAAAGGAACTTTTTTGATTATTTGATTGCTATTTTCTTTCTTCGATTTTTAGTTCCTTTGATTTTTTTGTTGTTTATGGTTTCTGGATATTGCTATAGTTCTGCTTGTTTTGGTAAATAAAATTGGGAATTTACATGGGTTTTGAGTTTTGGATTTGGCCGTATTTCGAGATTATTTTTCTTTCTTGATGTTAGAAATAGTGTTTTTATTTGCTTCACGGTTTTGAAATATAGGGTAGAAATTAAAACTGAGGTAAATGGGTTTAAGGGTCTAGATGTTGAAATCAATTTTTAGTGTTTTCTTGGGTAGCTTTGTAAATGATGGGAGGGATACCACTATTTCATTGGATTTTAAATGGGGTATTTTCAAGATATCTTGGTACTTTCTGAATTTCTTAAGGGATTTTTGTCTACTTGCTGAAATAAGGTGATGAAGAGTAACGGCATTGAGTTTGCATGCTAATAAAAAACGATCAGTTAATATGAGTTTGTGATTGATTTTATAGTAAAGAGCGAGGAAAGAAGCAGCTGACATGGCGAATCTTCTCCTTGAAGGAATTACACTCAGCCACCAACAACTTCAATTATGATAACAAGCTGGGAGAAGGGGGATTTGGCAGTGTTTATTGGGGTCAGCTTTGGGATGGATCACAGGTAATAGTTTAATTTTCAGCTTCCTTGTTCCGCCCCTCCATTTTTGTTTAACCATTTTGCTCTTATGTCCATTATTGAAAGGTATATAGTAGTTCATCACATGCAATAAATCTATATAGCAACTTCATTGAGCTGCTTTTGTTTTTTATTTAACTTCAAAGTCTATTTAGAGCAAAAGAAAAAAAGATGCAAACTAAAGGCTGTTGTCATCGTTCCAGTTTTTATATGCATTTGAACCTCAGTTAATTGCTCAAGATTGTTGAGGTTCAGATTTTGTCACTATTTTTGGACAATATGTCAATTGATAGTTTGATATTATCTATTTTAGCTTGATTCTCTGTGTCCTATTTTTATACTGGATCCAAATCATATCTTTTTATGAAGATTGCATAAGCAGGTCCATTTGGTGTGCCTATGTGAGTGGATGTTCATATCTAGCACGGACAGTGTCGAGGTTCATGACATTAGAGGACAAGATTTGGAAATCATAACTGATTGAAATAACAAATCACAGATATTTAAGTTTTGGTTCAGCAATTAAGAATTTCTTTATCAATTTAAGGAATTTCTTTTTGAACTAATTGCTTTTGAGAAATTGTGCTAATAAAGAGCAATAACAAATGGGTTGGGAGAGAGGGGGCAGATTGAGAGTTCTGTCTTCTGTGTAGTATGACAAGTAGGATGTTCTTATGATTACTGAATTGTCACTGTACTAGTGTTACTAATACTATTCCTGCAAGGGGAGAAGGGTGCTTGTATTGGGGGGGGGGGGGGGTTCTTGCAACTGTCATTAG
>Ga0307510_10001681_pt1 | contig 24545 bp, 14 predicted proteins | sample 12_EM_MG_FD_207224 | JGI IMG/M metagenome (GOLD analysis project Ga0307510, IMG submission 207224) | Populus trichocarpa ectomycorrhiza microbial communities from riparian zone in the Pacific Northwest, United States - 12_EM | ecosystem: Host-associated > Plants > Roots > Unclassified | place... | reverse complement strand
ATTTTTGTGATTGTTATTTAAAAAATTTATATTTTTAAAAATATTTTTAGTTATAGTAAAATAAAAAAAATAGATTTTAAACAATATGTGATTTGTTAAAACTTGTATGAGATAGATCTTTACATGTAAAATAAATAAATATAATTTATAAATATAAAACAAATTATTTTAATTTTTATAAAATTAATATCTGAAATGCAATTACACAAGGAATCAATAAAAAAAAAAAAACCATTTTACAAATCAAATGGTTTTTTCCTTATGATTGGGTGAAAGATAAAAAGTTGCCACTGGTTTTGTTTGTTTTTGTGATTCAAAAACATTTTTTTTTCCGTATTTGCGACAATGTTTAAAGTATTAAATTACATTATTACCCTTTTCATTTTGTGATAATGAGAAGTAAAAGGTTTTTGTTCTAGATATTTAGGAATTGCAAAAAGATTGAGTTTTGTGGGGCCGGGTAGAAACATGTTTAAAGTAAAAATAGGGATATGTTTCAAAGATATTTTTTTTTTCAAGAGATATACTTAAATATTTCAAAATTCCCATGTCGATCCTAACTTAAGATTCAAGCCATTTCAAAATTCAATAATATAAAAATAAGAAAAAATATTAGAAAAGGAGAGAATTGAGAGCATTGAAAGACCATTTTTGGCAGCGGTCACAAAACTAGTCACTGCTGTCATCAAGTGAAAACCATCATATTAAAGAATTTATAGACACATAATACAATTTCATCATTAGAAAACTAATTCATTTCTTCTTTTAATCTTTTGAAATTTATTTATATATGTTTTTTTTTAATTCCTCACATATTTGGGTTATAAAATTTTATTTGTCATCCCATCAAATAAAAATCGAAGAAAGCTAACCAGGTAGGTTACCAAAATTTTCTAATCTATATCAATAAAAAACCAATTAACAAAATTAAATTACATTTAATTTTATTACATGAAATACAAAAAAAAATTTAAAATAATCTTTAAACTTCTCAATTTACGTATATATATAGTTGATAATATTTCAAAACCTGAGTTTTTGAACGTCTGAATAATAGATGATCATGTATTCATGAATCTTCTGAATAAATGAATTTTAATATAAGATATGCTAATTTATTAATAGTTAATATCTGCATGAATTATTTTTTAATTTTTATATATAAAATATTAAAATTTTAAATATATTTTTTTAATTTTTTTGAATTAACCTGCAACCAACCATATAACCAGGCCGAATTTAATAAAATGGTTGGAAGTAATGAGACACTAACGATTCGAACGCTTCTTTTTATCCAAAACGCATCCATTGTCAGTGGCATGTGCAAGTTGTTGCCTAATTAATTAAACAGGACAACTAATTTATAGAGCCGTGTCTTATGAGCGCCATGTGTTTCTGCCATAACAATATGTAATAGAATATTAGAATCAATTTTTTTTATAAATATTTTCTTTTTGAATTTTTTTATAAATATTTTCTTTTTGAATTTTTTTATAAATATTTTACGTGTAAAAGAATCAATTTGCTTCAAAACGGTATTGATTCTATCAGGCGGCGGATAAACCGAAACCAAAGAGAAATCGAAGATGTTGAAATACGTACGGATTATTTTCTTATGAAAAAACAGGCAAATAGTCGAATCAAACACCAGCCAGCCACCAGGGCTGGGTTGAGTTGAAATCATCAGAGTCACGAGAAGGTCCAGTCCAATTTCCCCTTAATTAAACGAAGAAAGCATCGAGCATATGGCTGCCATCCACCGATCATTTTCCACGTGACAAAAGCCAATTCGAACACTCTTCCCCAACGCGTGTATTACACTCCAGCAGTCTAACGAAGTGCTTATTGAATTTTGAATAAATTTAAGAGAAATCAACGAGCATCCTTACATCAACGACTAAATATCATCTAAATACATTTATTATATTTCTTAAGAATTATATTTAAAAAGAAATAAAAGTTTGGGATGTAAGGTTTGCTTCCTCTATGGTCTCAGGTTCGAGTCATGTGGTTACTAATATGATGGCCACTAGAGACTTACATGCTCGTTAACTTCAGGGCTCGTGGGATTAGTCGAGGTGCACCCAAGCTGACCCAGATATCCATGTTAATAAAAAAAGAATTATATTTTAAAAAAATTAAAATTAAAAATTAAAATAAAAATGAATAATATTGATTATATACATTGTGTTGAAATCTATATATAACAGAACTTGAAAACTTTAAACCAGTAAAAAACAGGCAACGTGTGGATACCAAGATATTTACTTAAGATTTTCAAATTGGAAATGGTTTGTAGGCACTCGGACCACACTCATCCCTACACTGTTTCGATGCATTAATACTTATTATTTATGGTTATTTAATGCGTATTGTGATGGAAAATATATTTTTTAATTATTTATATCAGCATATTAAAAACAATAAAAAATATTAATTTAATGCTCGATAAATATATTTTTAAAATACATCCAAATACTGGTAAAAATACAACACCAAATAGGCACTTAGTGTATGTTTAGTGATACGATAAAAAAATATTTTTTAATTAAAATATATTAAAATAATATATTTTTAATTTTTAAAATTAATATATCAAAAATATAAAAAAACAATTTAATATCTTTTTAAATAATGAACCAACAATGGCATGATAAATGTAGAAGATGGTTTCCAGGCTGCTCGTAGGCGTTAATATCCAAGAGCTAGCAGCATTGAATTTTGAAGGACAGCGATTTTAAAAGGATAAGGCTAAGATATAGTTTGGGGCTGCTTGTTAATTTAATAATCTCATTTGTAGGAAACCTTCCACCTCGATACAGCTCAGCAACAGCCCCCAGAAAGAAACGCCTAGAATCATCTTAAACCTGGAAAAATAAAGTAAGAGTAATAAAGTATCCACTAAAATTCCTTTTAATGCGGGTTCGCCACGTAGATAAATAAATATCATCACAAATAACAAAGGGTGTTAACAACGTAAGCAGGTTAGGGGTTTATTCGAAAAGATTAAGGTTATTGGGTTGTTTGATTAACTTCTGAGCTATTAGATTAATTTTAATTAATTATTTTTATTAAAACAATGTGATTTTTTCTTGCTGGGAAAGATCTCCTCGAAAAAGACCTGACCAAGGTTTAAATTAATTTTAATTAAATCAATCAAGTCGCAAATCAATCTTATTAATATTTTTATAGTCAACATAAATTTAATGTCGAGTTATGGGTTTCTCAAGTCAACTCCTTCACTTAACAACCATGGTTAACACTAACACAGTCTAAATTCCTGGATTTATAAACAGTAGAGATTAGAGAGGCTAAGTTTTTGTAGATTAGGCTCCCATGAATAGCGGGGTCCCTCCATGTGGGCAGTGGTTACGACGAAGACACATGGCAGCAACCCAGACCAAACTTTTTGAGTGAATTCTGGAGGCTGTTTGGTGCCGTGCATGTACATATTAAAAATAAGTTTATCATAAGAAAATATTAAATCAATAATTTTTATATATTAATATTAAAAATATAAAAAAATTATTTTCATATATATATTTTTTAAAAATTAAAGTAATACGACGAGTAAAACGTGTGTGATTGGCTTGCTGGACTGGTTTTAGACTTTCTTATATAAATGTAAGGTAGGAAATGAGAAAATTGTGGGAAACTAATATTTTAATCATTTTACCAAAATAAATATACAGACAACAACATCAACAGCTTCGTTCTATGAATTTTTTTTTTTTTATGAATCATAGGAGGGGTTGATGAGAGAATTTTGATCCTTTTAGGAGGAGGAGGAGTAGGAGGCTTCTTTTGAGTCTGTGTTTTACTTTTTACTTTTTGGTTTTGAAGAAGGCTCTTGCTGCTTTGAATTACTTTTCTTCAATTTGTAGGCTGAAAAACCAAATGATAAGGTGGTGGGTTTCTGCTCTGCAATTAACAGAGCTATTTGTAAGCGCGGTAGTGCATTTGCTATTTGGGTTTTACATATTTAGCACAGCTTTGGCTGGTGATCTTTCACAGGCTATGAATGAATGGTTTTCCAAGCCTAATGTGCATGTTGTTGTCAAAGAGGAGGAGACCAGAGAGACGACATCTTCATCAACAACGAAGACGACGACCAGCGTTGATGACTTGCCACCTATTGTGTTGGTTCATGGAATCTTTGGATTTGGCAAAGGGGTAATTTATTTTTTCTTGTCATGATATATTAAATAGATTTTTAGTTGCATTTTGCGCCTTAAAATAAATCTCCTTTTGGTCCACGGGGTTTTGATTTTCTATTTGGTTCCAGAGATTGGGAGGTTTATCGTATTTTGCTGGAGCAGAGAAGAAAGATGAGAGGGTCCTGGTGCCTGATTTGGGGTCTCTAACGAGCATCTATGATAGGTAATTAGTTAGCAAATGCTTGCAATTTAGGGGTTTTCATTTTGGCAATACATTCTCTTTGGTTTGTTCTTCATTCGAGTGCTTCTTCTTTCTGGGTTTCAGGGCACGCGAATTATTCTATTATTTGAAAGGTGGGCAAGTTGATTATGGAGAAGAACACAGCATGGCTTATGGCCACTCACAATTTGGACGGATTTATGAACAGGGTTAGATGATCTTCCTTCATTTCTTTTATTTTTTAAAACATTTAGTTTTGATTTCTGAACTATTTCTTTATGTTGTCTTTTCTATTCGATCATTATCTGTGTTTAAGTTTGAAATGTCTTTGATTGTTGTGATTGGAATGTAGGGCACTATCCTGAATGGGATGAGGATCACCCTATTCACTTTGTTGGGCATTCTGCTGGGGCGCAGGTTGTTCGCGTACTGCAGCAAATGCTTGCTGACAAGGTTAGTCTAGTTTATGTTTTGAACAGTCATCAAAGAATGTCTTAGAATTTCAAGTTTGATTGTATGTTTGTTCATGATGACTTTGTAGGCATTTAAGGGGTATGAGAACACTTCTGATAAATGGGTGCTAAGCCTCACCTCCGTGTCCGGAGCATTCAATGGGACTACAAGGACCTACTTAGACGGGATGCAGTGAGTGTGCTTTCCGAACTTGGTCTTCTATTTGAAACTTCTCTCTAGAATTCTTAAGGTTTCAATTACTTAAACGATAGTGTCTTACTGACAATGTGCAGAAAATTAGTATGATTTGAAATTGCTAATGACATCAGTATGTAGCTGCAAGATTTGGGACTCAATGATGCCTATATAAAATATTTTATTTTAATTTTCTCACTAATGACTGAGCATATACTACCATAGATTTGGTAATCAGAAAATAATCAAACACTGGTATTCACCCCCTTCTTTAGAGATTTTCCCAAATGATGTGGTAGTTGAATTAATGAAATCCTTATTTCTGGTTCGATGTTTTCCTTTCCTCTTTCCCTTTTCATATCCTTTGTTTGTTTTTTCTCAAAGAAAAATTCTGCTTTGTATTTAATTGACACTCCCTTTTCATTATTAGTTGCTCTTGAATAGAACTCTATCAATTTGCATCTAAATTTGGGACTGCATTTTCAATATTCCAGGCCAGAAGATTGGAGAAACATGAAACCAATTTGCCTGCTTCAGTTCTGTCGCTTAGGAACAATAATTTATGATTGGCTTGACATTGCTTGGCTGAAGGCTTACTACAACTTTGGATTTGATCACTTCAACATGTCCTGGAAAAAAATGGGCATTTTTGGTCTTATTGACTGCCTGTTGGGGAATGCAGGACCCTTTGCTTCTGGAGATTGGATACTTCCTGATCTTACAATTCAAGGGTCTATGCAACTCAACTGCCATTTACAAACCTTCCCTGATACGTACTATTTCAGCTATGCCACCAAACGCACTAAAAGAATCTTCGGTATCACTGTTCCTTCAGGCATATTTGGAATCCACCCATTGCTTTTTATAAGAGTGTTGCAGATGAGCCAGTGGCGTCATCCTCCAGATGTCTTTCCCCCTTATAAAGGATACAGGTGCATTCTTTTATCAATATATCACTCGCAATTGATTTAATTAAGAATAGAACGCAAAAGCTTTCCTATAATTACTTAATGTTTCATATTAGGATCATTTTAATGACTTTGACTTCACGTTTCATTTTCTCATATCATTAATGAAAAATATTTTTAATTAATCAAATTTTACTTATATCATCAGTGAGCTTGTGAGGACTATTGCACATGTCTTTCGATTGTAGAATCCCAAATGAATTATCTTCTGTGATATGCTTAGTTTCTAGCAAGAATTCAGGAGATAGAACATTGTACTGAATTTCAACAGCAATGAAACATCTGAGAAGCATAATCAAATTGCATGATTGCTTACACCTTGAGTGAATGTGTGCACAGGGATGAGGATTGGCAGGACAATGATGGAGCACTCAACACCATATCTATGACCCACCCTCGTATTCCAGTTGAACATCCAAGCCATTTTGTTGGGCATGATTCGGAGTGCCAACCCTTGCAGCCAGGAATATGGTTAGTTATAACACTTTCAATGTCTCTGTCTTGGATGGATACTTAAATACTAACATAGTCACTCACATTCTTTTAGCAGGACCCTTCATTATGTTCAATGATGCAAGGTGTTCTCCTTGCTGTATCTTGCTTAGTAAATCACAAAACAATAGCTACCTTTAATGAATACCCGAGTCATCTTGTCGGATATTATTCAATGTGTCAACCCTTGCATGCGAATGCCTGTTTAATTTTAACACTTCCAATGTCTGTCTTGGATAGTTGGATAGGCCATGTGCTAACCTCAGTTACTAACATAGATGTAATTTTTTAGCATAAAGCTTAGTCATGAAAAATAGTTAGTTTTGTTATATGGAGTATTTACGTCATAAACATTTAACAATAGCTACAGAGTAGCAGCCATACAAATGCCTGTCATTCGAGTTTTTCAGATAAGACATTCCAAATCCCTAGACATTCTATTTTAGCTCTAAAACTATATGAAATTTTGCCTTCTATTCTGCAGCATTTTTATGTTACCAACTAGTAGAAGACAGTACATTGCCATGCCGTATATGATCTGCAAAAGTAAAAATTGCAAGGGTGTTTAGATGAAAATTGCCTGAAGGAGGCCATTAGAGTCACACGAAATGTGCATGGTTATCACAAATTTTTTTATTCAAGAGCTCTGAAGGCATGAAACTTTAAGCCCATTTTTCTCCTTTGAGAGTCGTGCCTTCTTGCTCCTTGCATGTTTATAGAATGATTCCCCTAACTTTTGCTGCTTGCTTCAAGAAAGAAAAAATAGATATTTTGTTAAGGTAGCTTACACATGCAGTTTATTTGGGGAACTTTTACAAAAGCATCTCAATATTTAGTGGACATGCGAAAACTGTTGAATTCAAGTTATAAGCGGAGTCAAGTTTTAGTTCTATTTATATGTTAAATTCAGATTCAGTAATCATTTTGCACTCCATCCTAAGCTAACATGGAGGTTTATCTGGTTTAATGCAGGTATTACAAGATTGTGGAAGGTGATCACATATTGTTCATTGTGAATAGGGATAGAGCAGGAATTCAATTCGATATGATATATGATAGTATTTTTGAGCGTTGCAGAAAATATGCCTGTAGGAAGAGTCGACAAACGTTACCAAACGAAATCCATCAATAGTTCAGAGTCTTTTACTCAATATACAACCAGGAAAACAAAACCCATCAAAGGACACAATTCTTTGCCTCCCTCACTTGTCTCTGTAAAATGTAATTTTTTTTGTAAGGAATTGCCATCTTCAGCAACGTTAAAACTGGTTTGAGGTCACAGCTTGAAAGACACTCCTAAGCTTTCTATTACAGTCATCTCATCCTGTTTCCGTTCTATTTTCTGGTGATGACTTGTCTAATTTGTAGCCTTGCAGAAATAATAGTTCCATGTTGGCAACAGATTAAATCGTGCTTTTCGTCCTCCATGGGAAATTGATATTGGTGGTCAATTTTTATTTTTTGTTTGAAATCAATATTTTTAATTTAAATTTAATTTTTTAATATTTTTAAATCGTTTTAATGTTTGAAGGCAAAAAATAATTTTTTAAAAATAATTTTTTTTTGATATATTTATATAAATTTGTTTTTTGAAGCGTAACTTCCGTATATACGATCAAATCCTGTTTTAAAAGGTTTGTGTCTATGGATAAACATGGACGGGGTTAGCAACAATCACGGATGTGATGTTTGGTTGCATTGCATCTTCCAGTCACTGATAATATGGAAGGAGAAGCCATGGATGGAAAGTTGGAAACAAGCAAAATTGCATGCATTAAAATGCACCTCACAATATATATATATATATATATATATATATATATATATATATATATATATATAACATGTATCATGTCTCATATTTGGATAAAGGGAAGTCACTAGATGGATCATACCTCTTACCCTCCTATAAAAAGAAAACAGGGATACGAGGAAAATCGGATGCATATATGTAGGAGGGAGGAGATCTACAGAAAACCTCTTATCTTCTCTGGCACTAGATCTTTTTCCATTCATGACAGAATCCAGAAGACTGAATGAAAATAAAAACACTTCCATATACAGTAGTTAAAATCTCAAAAAAGAAGCACTGACTGTATACAACAGTAATTCAAGTTCCAGAGAGAAGAAACGATAAAGGCAAATGGGTGGTTCAGAGAATGGAGCAACCGATAACCAAAATAAGCCCACCGAGACAAGCCTCTCACCAGATTCCATAATCAATCTAGATCAGTAAGTTCACCTTCATTAACATTGATCCTGTCAAATCAACTATTTTGTTCTTCTTTCGAAAAATTATTAGCACTTGAGATTTTCTTTATAATTATAATCAAACCACCTTCTGTTTTCCTACGCTGTGCTGGTGCAATGGCCTGGCTCTGCTCTGGTTGCTAGCTGCTCATTTAGGGTTTCACAGTTTTGATCATATATATATGTGTTATAAAATTTATTTTTGAATGGCTAGAGCTGACTAATAAGGTACTTGAAAGTGATGCATAAATATATATGGAACTATATTGCAGGGGCGATCCAACGTTGTTCGAGCCATACTGGAAGAAGATGGGAGACAAGTGTACGTTGGTGATTGGAGGGTGTGATTTGATGAGTTATTTCAGTGATAGTAGCAACATTTGCTGGTTTTTGCAGCCACAACTTGGCGATGCCATAAAGGGACTGCATCGTGTTGTTGGAAATGCAGTCACCGACGGTCGCCACATCGTGGTTGGGACCGGTTCAACACAGCTCTTAATGGCTGCTCTATATGCTCTCTCTTCTCCTTCCGCTAGTCACCCCGTCAGTCTCGTGGCTGCTGCTCCTTATTACTCGGTACGTAGCTACCCCTCACAGTAGAACTACTGTATAATGTTTGATGATGTACGTAGTTATTTTTTAAAGCATTTTTAAATTGAAAATAAATTAAAATAATTTTTTTTTTTAAATTTATTTTTAATATTAATAAATGAAAACGATAAAACAATAAAAAATATTTTAAAGTAAAAGTATTTTAAAATTTCTTGAAAAGCACAACCATGCTACACAAACAAACGGACCTAAGTTAAAGGGGGCATGGCATCCCAAATCCTGAAATATTTTACATTTTAGTTATAGATTTTTTAAAATTTTTAATTATATATTTCAGTTTAACATGTTTTATATCCCAAAGATTGTTTATCTTCTTAGTTACCCCTAATACTAGCTATATATCTGGTTCCACCGGCCCCTCCCTAGCTCCCTCACCAAACTAACTTATATATTCTTTATTTATTTTGAATTGAACTCTTAGATTAATTATTGTATTAGATAGTACTTAATTACTTATTCATGAACTCAATTATAATCTTGAATTCGTACCTTCCAATCAACCTGTCTGGAAAAAAATTTACCTGACAAAGAAAAAAAATTATAAAAAATATCTACTTGCTTAGAAAGTTGAGTTAATGATAAATATTTCAAGCATATCATTAATATCAAAGATCATTAATGCATATCATTAATCAATAGATAAATGGTGGGCAGACAAGGAAAGTTTATGCAAAGTTAGGCTCAAGAACAACAACTAGCCGTAAAATAAATACTTATTATCCAACTATTTAGGTGGTGATCCAGTGATAAGAGTTTGGAACCAAGAGGTTTTGCTCTCTCTATGGTCTCAGGTTCGAGCCCTGTGGTTGCTCATATGATGGTCACTGGAGGCTTACATGATCGTTAACTTCAGGGCCCGTGGGATTAGTCGAGGTGCACACAAGCTGACCCGGACACCCACATTAAACTGAAAAAAAAAAAAAAAATTATTACCCAACCAATTCCAAAAAAAGTTAAAATTAAAAGTGTCTTAACTCCTAACAAGAGTGTCGGTGCTCAATTTTGAGCTTGGGATGCCATAGCACCTCCAACACATGCTGTAGGACGGCCCCTAGGTGTGGAGTACTGCTTAGAGATGGCTATTCCGCTAGTCACCCCGTCAGTCTCGTGGCTGCTGCTCCTTATTACTCGGTACGTAGCTACCCCCTCACAGTAGAATTAAGATGATTATATTCTTTGTTTTTCAAATATTTTTAATTTGGAAATATATTAAAATAATATTTTTTATTTTTAAAATTTTATTTTTAATATTCATAAATCAAAAAGATAAAAAGATAAAAAATAATTTGAAATAAAAAAATATTTTCAAATTTCTTGAAAAGTGGGCATGGCATCCCAAATCCTGAAATATTTTACATTTTATTAATAGAATTTTTAAGAGTTTTAATTATAGCTTTCAGTTTAACATGTTTTATATCCCAAAAATTGCTTATCTTCTTAGTTACCCCTGATACTAGTTATATTTCTGGTTCCACCCCTCCCTCCCTCGCCAAACTAATTTATTTATTTTGAATTGAACTCATAGATTAATTATTCTATTAGATACTATTTAATACTAGCTTAATTACTTATTCATGGAACTCAGTTATAATCTTGAATTCCTACCTTCCAATCAACCTGTTTCAAAAAATCTTACAATATTATTAAAATTTTACAATTTTACAACATCAGAAAATATTTTTTAAAATTTTATTTTCTCAGAATTCCCTTTCCAAAAAAAAATTAAACTTTCTAATAAATAAATAGGAACATAAGCGTTTTTAGAGAGATTTAGGTGCGAGGTCTTTTTTTCTCATTTTTTTTTTTCTTTCCTACCTTCTGTTGGGTTGAAGTTAAGGGTTGATTGGGCCAAGACTAGAGAGAATTAAACAGGAAAGAGACCGAGGCAGGGGGAAGACACAGAATAGCCAGCCCTAGCCCAACATGTTTCTTAAAGAGAAACTAATATTTGTAACGTGAACATGTCTGGTTTGTGTCAAAGCCAGGGAGAACTTGTGCTTGGTGTTTGGAGCGTCGGAGAGCAGGAACAAAGACAATTGATTATTATAAAATAGCAAATCAAAGTGCTGAGACAATCCGTCTCCCTGTTCTGCACTTCCTAACCTTTATAATTTACAACAGTACTTGCGATACTTGGAGCACACTTTCCATAAACTGTGCTGCAAAACCTCCTGCGCTTGCTTAATAATATTAATATTATAATACTAATTAGTTCTCAAGTTAATTATATTATATGCAATTGTCTTTCAACATCGCTGCAGATGCTTCACTGCTTGCATGCATGCATATTATTCACGTGTATATATATAAAATTAATACTACAGGTTAAAGCTTCAATAAAGTGATTGCATGCTTCCATTGGTGTTAGCAAGTTTTCTTCATGTTAATGTTACTTAACTGAACAAAAAATTGTATACTGGTTTCTCACCTCGTGGTGTGCCTATAGTGAAAAAAGGAAAGATGAATTCTCTCTGTCGATTATTCTCCGTAAAAGATTAATTGATATATGTGGCTGCGACATTTACTACCTGCAGGGATATAAGGATCAGGCAGAATTCCTGCGTTCAGGACTCTATAAATGGGAAGGAGATGCACATACCTTTGATAAGGATGGACCTTATATTGAGGTCGTAACCTCGCCAAATAACCCTGATGGTACTATCCGAGAAGCTGTGGTGAACCTCGGGGAAGGGAAGCTTGTGTATGACCTGGCCTACTACTGGCCACAATACACGCCCATTACTCACCCTTTGGATCATGATATCATGTTGTTCACATTTTCCAAATGCACTGGACATGCTGGCTCCCGTATAGGGTGAGCAACACGTATATATTCCACTCTAATCACGTCGTTGTTAAGAGAAGGTCGCAATGCCATGATTTAATGTTGGTGAAAGTGATAAGAAAATCGCCATAATATACATGTCATTCTACTTCAAGTATGTTTACGTACTTGGTAGTTCATCTTGTTCCTTTCTGCTAATTCTTTTGTTTCCAAATTGAAGCTGGGCACTTGTCAAGGATAAAGAGGTAGCTAGAAAGATGACCGAATACATGCAGATCAGCTCCATTGGTGTATCCAAAGAATCCCAGCTTCGAGCTGCCAAGATTCTTGGAGTACTCAGCGAAGGTTGTCAACACTTTAGGACTGCTGATTCAGAGAACTTCTTCGAGTATAGCCATAGAATTATGAGAGAAAGACGGGAGAGCCTGCAAAATGTTGTCAAAAACAGTAAAATCTTCAGTCTGCCAAAGTTCCCACAAGATTACTGCAACTTCACCGGGAAGTACACAGATTCAAATCCCGGTAATGCTCGTAATAAGATGATTATTATTATTATTATTATTATTATTATTATTAATTAGTTTTGAAATAGGACAACCTAACTTTGTTGTATGCTCATCAGTTGAAAGGATTTTTTAATATATTTTGCTTTTTTGCCAACAGCTTTTGCATGGTTGCACAGCAAGGAGGGTATAGACTGGGAGAGTCTTTTGCGAGAACATAAGATAATAGGAAGAAGCGGGGAGCGGTTTGGGGCTGATCCAAAATATGTCAGAATCAGTATGTTTAGTCCACCAGAAGCGTTTAACCTTTTCTTGGAGAGGTTATCAGCAATCATCGACAACACCAATGGAAATGTAGTGGGAGGAGAAGAAAGCTCGATCATCAAATAAATGCTCTTAGCCTACCTGTCTCGGAGAGCACTGAAGAATGGGAACCTAGCTAGGGATACTAGACTAGTTTAAATTCATACATCCGATAAGGTTACTGCAGAATTTAAATGCGATATATTTAGACATATTTGCTACAGCTTTGGACTCTATTTTTGAACACAGTATGGGATGTATAATTTCTATAAACTGTTGCCATATATATATACATGCATAATCAAAATATTTCTTATCATAGAGGATCTCCATGTCGAAGAGTTAGGCTGTCATATGCTATAAATCATTACATTTAGAGAAAACATTCCTTCACAATGATTCCAAACTACATGAAATAAATTTAGGAAACAATTTATAATTGATATCTAACTAATTAAGTGTAAACCTTTAATTTTTTTTTAAAAAATTCTCTGCATTTTTTACAATTTGACTGATGAAATGTTTTGTTGGTATTTATACTAACAGTTCATCTGTAATTATTTTACTAACGGAATCGCAAATGAAAAACACTCGTCGGTAATTTTTGACCTGTCACCTGTTGGTGAGTTTATCGTTAATAAATTTACCAATAGCTTTATAAATAGAAAATGCATGCTAAATTTTTTTATTAAGGTTTAATTTAAAAAGTATTTTATTAATTTAAATTTAATGAATTTAAATTTATATCTGGATGTTATTGATAAGAATACTAAACATATTTTAGCTAGTAATTGTTGCTTTAAACAGTTTCAAGTACTAATTTAACTATAAGAACAAAAAAATATTTTCCAAAAATAGATTTAACATCAAGGAGATTAATATGATAATTTTATATGTTATTATGAATATAGAAACATATATATTGTACATGAATGTTTGGTATGAATAAATTGATTGACATGTATATCATGTATTGTTTAACAACATTGTAAAGAATTTATGAAATTATGGTAGAAATATTTTGAAAGTTATTATCCTTGTTGACTTAGAATGTGTTTGGGAGTGTGGTTTCGGTTTTTTTTTAAAGTGTTTTTTACTTGGAAATGTATTAAAATAATATTTTTTTATTTTTTAAAAATTATTTTTGATATCAGTATATTAAAATGATCTAAAAACATAAAAAAAATATTAATTTGAAATAAAAAACAAAAATAATTTTTTTTTAAATTTTCTTAAAAATGATTTTGAAATGCAAAAATATACAGAATTTTGTTATGTAATACTGTTGAGAAATAAGAAAGAGTCCAGGCATTAAAAATAAAATAAATATGATTGTACGTATAAGAGTTTAAAGAGAATAAAAAATAAACGATTGAGAAATCAATAATATTTAATGGCATTGCAACATGTGAATGCTTACATGACTATTATTTTAAATTTATAAAAATGTTTATTAATACTTAATATTGTTATATAATTTGTAATATATTACTACCTCACACATTCCATTAAAAGAGAATAACACGAATAATAAAAGCATGTGACATAAATTCTAGTTATATGTCTAATAACCTGCGGAAGACGGATACTTCAGAAAGCAGAGCAAAACTTTAGCTTTGGAATGTGTTTGATCTTGTAATTCTCCTCACCTTTCAATCGCCTTGCAAGGTCTGGTGGCATGGAGTCCAAATACAGCTCTTGAAGTGTGGAAATGTTCTGCAAGCCTTCAGGAAGAAAAATCAAGCTTAAACAACATCTAAAACTAAGAGATCTTAAACTTGGAAAAGCCCCAGTTGCAATTTCAGTCCACTCCACCAGGAACTGAGAAGCAATCGTGAGAGTTTCCAGAGCCGGGAAACCGCCTGCATTGCAAAATTCTTTACCAATGTGCTTTGCTCTGTAGGCTTCCCAGAGGTTGAGGTGCTTCAATTTCGGAAGCAACTGAAGGACTGAGGTTGGATTCTCCCATAAAAAAGAAAAGGATAAAGTTAGACGGGTGAGGTTTTCCATGGAGGCAAGCCACATGGGAATCTCAATTAAGCCCCCATGTAAATAGAACTCTTGAAGAAGAGGTGGAGGAGAAAATGCATCCAATTCAGGAAAAAGAGCGCAATTTGTTTCTTCAAAAAAGCATTCCTCTGCTTCTAACGATAGGGATGCGAGGCTTTCCATCTTCTTTATTGCTGCAAACAGCTCACTGGCATGATCTTCAGACACACGCTTAACGCCAAGATCTTTTATCTGAGTTAAGGCACTCAATTCTCTAGCAATCCCGTCTCCACCATAAATACCAGACAAAGTGTGGAGATTTACCATTTTTCCAATTCCCTCCGAAACTCTAATTTCACAATCATTAATGCTTTTGGACATTAGAAGGTGTCTCAACTGTTGGATATGCAGGACTTCTATTGGTAGTTTGCTCAGTTTCCCACACATTCTTATATCCAAAGTTTGCAGTTTTTGAAGATTACCTAAAGTCCGAGGAAGCTCATCTAGATCCGAGTTAGCCAAGCCTAAGTACCTCAGGTGAATCAAGTCTCCCACTTCATCAGGCAAGTACGCTATCTTGCCATCCAAATCCAACACCAACAGAAACCGCATCCCGCAAACATTTCCCATATAGGCCCGCGAGAGGCATCCGGTTGAACCAAAAGAATCATGACGACGTTCGGCAGTGATTATAAATAAAGATCGAACTAGACGGCCTTCGACGTTAGGAAAGATATCCCTTCCACCATCTCTGATCGCCAAACGAACAGGTGAATTTGCAGTTTTAGAAACAAAATCTTGTTTCTCCAATTTAAGAATAGATAACTGGAGATAAGAGGGAGGGACTTTTACTTCAGTCCCATCGTGTACTTCTTGAAGCATTCCTAGGTCAATCAATTCCTTAACAACATTTGCTGCTACATCCTCCATGATATCCCCTGGCTTGTCTTGTATAAGACCTTCAGCCAACAAAAGCCGAACTAGTTTTCCTATCTCTACAGGATATCTATTGCTAACAAAGGACGAGTAGTCTAGGCAGGATCTAAGATAATCAGGAAGCTTTGCATAATTTGATTTGCAGGTTTCTGAAGAAGAACTCTCACCTGTATTGTCAGCGACTCTTGATGAGCTTATTCCTTCTGCTGTTGATGTACTTGGAACAACACCAGCTTGAGATTTACTTCCATGAAATTCCTCAGGAACCAAGTCAGGCTTACCTATCTCTTGAGTGCACTTGAAATAAGGCATGGTTGGATATCATCAGCTCAACCAAGTCCTAATTTACACCTGTTGTGCATCTCAAAACAGAACTTGTATCATGAGATTATTTATTTTGTATCAAATTATCTGTCAACTAAAGTCAAAGTTAGAGATAGCAACGAACCCACCGAGGTGCTTCCTGTGCTTGAGTGGGGTGGAGATGAAAATAATGCTCGGTTAATTTAATACTCCCGACTTTCCAACCTATCCATTAGCCGTGATTTCAACATTTTTCAAGGGATGATTGGTGCAGATTTTGATTTGTTTATCTAGTTCCCTACAATAAGAGATGGAAGTTTTGAGCACTCTTGACTATCTCCTAATGTTGAAAATTAGCTCCCCACCACTACCACCACCAGATAAGCTAAACACGTCATGGCCCGCCAAACAATAATGTCATCAGGAGTTTGCTCGCAGCTCTATGCTCATTCCTCTCCGAGACTCCGACTCCGACTCCGTCCCCGTTCCCACTCTTTAGTGGCCGACATGGAAATAACAGACGACTATCATTTTTGAAGCTGAAATATTGACACCATTCACTAAGGAGGGTAAACTCTAAACTAAAGAGTTTGAGCAAAGTCGCCCATTTACACTCATCTCAAGGAATAAAATTCATTCTTCAGTCCACAGAGAAGGGCAATCAGATTAATTACAGGCCCAAAGAACCAAATTTCCCCTTGTTCCCCCTTGTCCCCAGCACAAAATTCGAATATACTGTAGGCTGAAAATATTGAAATCCAATAACTGATGCAAATTTGCACAGGAAAACCAAAAAAAAAAACTGTTTCAACTCTTCCAAAAACACTAAATAATACAATAATGATGCACATACAGAAAGTAACGGCCAAAAAGAATAAGGTGGTAAAGCTTAATCAGCCATTTGACTAGCACAACCAACTTCCCATGGCTCCCTGTTTTTCCACCAGTTTTGTCCTAAAAAATTCAACATTACAGATTGGTAACCTCAAAGATATTGGAAATGCATCTTGATAGAGCCCTTTTGATGGAGCTCCTCTAGATAAGCCTAAGCTCATACTCGCCAGCCATTGTTATGTATCTCACCCATGGGAGAGCCTGATAACCACTTTTCTCAATAATCTTCAGGTATCGAACCTACAAAGCACCAAATTTTAATTATACAAGATTAAATTACCTGAACTTGCTCAAGCAATATTTTTAGAAATTTGAGTATGATTATATAAAATGAACTTTTATCATAATAATCTCTTATAGCAAGTTCCGATTAGACAGGAATTCACACTTGAGGTACCATAATTCATGGTTTGTAGTCAACACTAGCCCTAATTTGGAAATCGTAGCCCCTTTAACCTCATCCAAATTAAGACAAGGGAAACCAATTCTGGAATGAACTTCACGATAATTGATAATCCAAATCAGAGAGAGAGAGAGATAATTGATAATTCATGGTTTGTAGTCAAAGCTAGCCCTAATTTGGAAATCTTAAGGCAAGAGGAAAGCAATTCTGGAATGAACTTCATGATAATTGATAAGTCCAAATCAGAGACAGAGAGGTCATGCCATTCACCACAGGATATCATAAAATAGAACAGGTAATTGTGTTTGTGTAGAGGTCATGCCATTCACCACAGGATATCATAAAATAGAACAGGTAATTGTGTTTGTGGAGGTGTACCTGTATTCCTGAAACAGTAAAATATGGTATTTCAAATTTCACACGTATAGGAGCTTTTCTCTCAGGAGTTGCTTCTTCAGCAGTTATACTGGAAAGACTGAACTCTGCCCTCAACATGTACTCCTGAATAATATTTATATACATATAGAATAAAAACCAGGGAAGTATCATAATTACAGGAAAGAAAACATTTATAATTTACAATCCATAAAACAAACTACAAGCAAAAGTTAACAAACTACAAAATGATCCCATTTCTTTTTGGGAAAAATTAAAGTACCTTTCCACCAGAAAAAGATTTAATTTTCCACAATAATGCATCATTTTCAGGTGCATATGATGCAGACCCCATTGACGTCCGGATATTAGGATTGGAAGCATCAACTGGCACAGGCAACTCAATCTCAACATTCGTTGCAGTGCTGTACAGTTAAACTTTTATAAATACTCAGAAAACACAAACATCAGCCATCCCAAAACTCTGAGCAATTGATCAAATGGATACATAGCTACACTATTAATGTTAAAAACTTCATACCTACGCTCCTTGAACTGGCTCCTAGCCTTTACCATTATCTCAACACGACTTCTCGAATGCTTTTCAACTTGAGCTTCCACCCAAATCAGAGGCTTTACCTGAAAGAAGACACCATGGAACTCATCAAATGCTAATAAAAGTACTAAGGCTGTCCTCCTGTTTATAAGAAAAGCTTTCAAAACTACAGAACGAACCTGAGTGCTGAGTCTATATGTCATGAGATCAAAAGCCCCATCAGGTGGTATAAATGATATAGTCCGATCATTTTCAAATCGAGCCAAACGTACACACCTGAACCAAATTGCATATTTAGTTTTAAATGTCTAGATTGCCATGAGCAACCTTCACTCATAATAAATTGGCATTTACATCCACCTCCAAAAAACTGCGCAAACCAACACGAATTCAAGTAGACCTGAGAATTAAGCTACGTACTGATGAAATTTGATGTCCTCCAAATCAATGGCCTTTCCTTTTGTTGTCCGTCCTTGGGCCTCCAATAATATTCTATCATTTAGGCCAAGCTTACACTCAGGCATGCCACTGCAACATAACAACAGACACTTGCAATTAAACATAAAGTTCTTTGCACATCATGCAACACATTGAACGTACATATTAATACTTATATAGAACGGTGCAGTCACCTATGTAATATTGCTAAAGGGTGGGACTAACTCCAATGTTCCTTTTCTAAGACAGTAAGACCCCATCGACTTTGGTGCCATCATAATGAATACCGGCTCTGTTTTTAGAAAAGTGAGCATCCCCCTCATGTCAACTGATGCAAGCTAGTCGTTGCATTATGTAACTTAATTCATTGGGGAAAAAAAAACAAGAGGAAGAACTTGTGTAGCTATGTGTCGCAAAGAACTAAATTGAAATCTACATTTGAAACTAAATGTGTAGTTGCAACATTTCTCTACCACATTAATCAACAATAGTTTCTGGTATATTAAACTATGAGTTCCACAGCACATCAACTTACGGAAGTTGTGTAGCACATCGCAAGATTAGCGTCACTAATGAGTGGGACCAAGCTTACAGAATAGTACCAGCAAGTAGCTGCTTTATAAACTAATATATATACCAAACCAACATCTGAATATCCTAAAAGTAATCTTCAGAAGGCAATATGCAAGTACACTACCTTAAAGAATGATAAGCTCACCCATAAATGAACCAAGAAAAACTACTAGCAATGACTTATTTTTTCTGATTGTACCTTAGATATGTTCTCATTTTTAAAGCCCCAACAACATCGGACCTAATGACTTGCCCATTGGTGTTGACAAGTATATTGACACTCTCAACCACATCCAAGAAAACCTGAACAAACAATAACAAAGCTTCGTTATCATCCAGTTATTAATTATTTATTAAAGAAAAAACAACAAGAAGCTCTGAAAAAAGAAAAGAAAAGATAAGAAAATACCTCGTTCTTCTTGTAATTTATCCCTTCGCTGCGCCAAGACACTGCATTAGTGACAGCCATGGGAGGCCTCTGTGAAGTTTCCATCCTGTAGGCATCCGTCTTGATAAATTCGCTAAGAATTTTTGCTTCGGTGTACTGAGGGTAACCGAAGTCCATCATTTCATCAAGTAACTCATACTGACAAATGCACAACAAGGTCATTACCTCAATAATAATAATAATAAAAATAGCAAATGAGAAAATAAAATTCATTTAAAGAACTTACCACTACCACAAAGTTATCCCTAAGTGATTCTTCTTCTAATTCTTCAAAATAATGCTTAAAAACCTAGAGGTTAAAAACAAATCAAGATAGAAATTATAATTTAGTAAATAAGAAACGGCATGGAAAGGATAATAATAAATAAATGACGGAATTACATCAACAACGCGGTGGAGGAAGGAGATGAGACTGGCAGCATTACAATTCTGCCTTGATGCGGCCATTAGATAAACATTGCTGTGTTGTATGAACATGTAAGAGACTCCATTATCATACACCACTGGATCTTGAGATTGCGGATCTCCCTGCACTCAACCGTAACCATAACCGTAACCATAACCATAACCATAACCAGATCGATACACTTATTCAATTAATTGATTGATTATAACTAAAAATTCAATCCAATTAGGTTTAGATAAAGGAGAAACGAAGCAGGAGAAGGGTAAGGAAAGAAACCTCCTTCTCGATGAACTTGGTGAAGAAGCGCTCGGCCTGGACAGCAGAGACATCGCCACGGTAGTCGCGCCACACCAGAACGCGCCCCTTTATATCTAATAGAAACAGCGCGGACGCTGCCCCAGCCATTACTAGATCAGATCAGATCAGATGAGAACCGATGGTGATGCTGCTTAATTAATTGGAAACTGATGATGATGATGATGATGGTCGATGGACGATGACAACGGAATTGCAGCAAAATTTAATTTAATTTCACTTTAATAACTTGAATCATCGCCATCTCCTTCTTCCCTGTTTTTTAAATTTAATTTATTATTTCTGATTGGCGAGGATTCTTGACAGCTGACTGAATGTGTTTTCGTTTTTATATTTGAACCTAGAAAATTCAGCAAAATCAAAAAAATCAAGAAACGATTTCTATGTGAAATTACACAACTAATCCCTTAAATAATATCACGTAAATTATTTTAGAAACATATTAAATCAAAGTCTTACTTTATTATTTTTATGTCTAAAATTATAATTATTTTTTGTATAAATTACATTTTAATATTTAATTTATTTATAATTAAATCATACTTGAAGAATATTTTATTTTAATTTCTGATCAATAATTTCTATATATGACTTATTAAGTTTTTTAATAAGTTGATCAAATATAAATTATAAATATAAATAAAATAGAATAAATTTAATTAAATAATTTAATTTATTATCAATTCAACAATTGATTAATTTATATTTGAAAATCAAGTACATTCTCTAATAACATGTCATGATCCCTCAAATATTAGAAAATTTATAAGTGGTTTGACTTAATATTTTAATGACAATTTTCTAAATGTAATTATTACTCTTTCATAAAAAAATATTATGATTTAGATATTATAGCATGAAGTATATCTGATTTATTAAATTATTTTTATTCTTAACGCTATAGTCATTGAATTTTTTAGTAAGATTTGAAACTATTTTCGAATTCTATTCCATTTTGTTCAAGAATTTCACAATCAATACTATTTGAGAACAGATGAAATATTTTTTCTAATTCACCTAAGATAATGAATCCTCTCTAAATTACTCAGATACCTTAGTATAATTTATATTATACTTAATATTTGCTCTTTTATTACCTTTAATTATGACAACGTGTGATTAGGATTAAAGTATAACACTTTTTATATAAAATAATTTAATAATATCAAGTCTAAGGATCACTTAACACAATTATCACATGAATCTTTATATAGACATGTGATCTCTCCATATAGAATTCTCTTACATGTCAATTTAATGTATATGTCATTTAATAAACACCTATATATTAATTTCAGATATCCTTCGTACCTCAGTTTATAAAAGCAATTGTTTCCTTTTATAAATGATGAACATAATATATATCGGTCTTTACATTTCTAATTAATGTCAAGTCTTAATACAACATTAACCATGAAGATTTAAGAACAATACTTTGATGCAATAGGAATCTTATAATTATAACAAATTTATAATTTACTATGTAAAATAATTTTTTTCACGGATTTTATCTTTACTCTAAATTCATTCACCAAATATTAGATTCATTAATCAAATATAAATTAATATTAAAGATAAAAAAGCTTTTATTAATAATAAATATATTTTAAATGAATAAAATTAATATTACTTATAACCAAATGATTGACTACAGGACATATTCACAAACACTTTATTTTTTCTTCTAGTATTGAGTTATGCAAGTTTTAAACTTAGAAGACATTTACTTAAAAATGTGTGTTAAAAAATTATATCTTTGATTTCATTTAATAATATAAGTTAAAATGGTTTTTTGGTTATTTCATGATTATAGTAATACATAGGTAATTTACATATGTTCTTGTTTATTTGATAACCAATACAACTTCTGAATATGGAAGTTACGACATTTTCAAAGAACATATAATGTAACAAACTTTGATCATAACAAATATCAATGTAGGATTGTTTTTCAAAACCAAATACAAGCGCCTGGAGGCAATTGCAGATGGCAATAGCGATCAAGAACAAGACATAGACAACCTAATACACTTGACACTTAAGGGCGACATAATGAATATAGTAAAGAAAAATGTTGTAACCCGAAGGGTATAACTTAACTGATCTGGTTCTAAGTTTGCTTCCAGATTACTAGTTCGAGTATTATAAACCTTAAGGTTATTGAAGGCTTAATGATCGTTAACCTTAGTCTCTTAAAAGATTAATCGAAATGTGTATAAGTTAGGCCGGACAATCACGGTTACAATAAAAAAAAAGAAAAAGAAAAATGTTGTGGCTGTACGGAAGAATGCAATTTTCTCAAACATTTTAGATGCATAGGGAGCCTTTTGCCGATAATGTGTGAAATGAGGAGAGAAGCGAAAACAACTAGAGTAGCCAAGGATATCAAATTGATGGAATGATGAAATTCAGATTCGGCAACAACTTTGTACTGAATTGTAATATGAAGTGCTCTCGTGAAGCACAAATTGAAGAGTACCTTCAGTAATTCCATTTCCAAGTCCTGCTCCAGGCGGATCATATTGTTTAGTTGTGGCTGATCAATGGTGCGATAGGGTACTTGCAGCATTTCTGGTGGTAATTGTGGAGAAGGTGGAGGTTGTCTTTATGGTGATTCCGATTCAGGGGCGGTATCAGAAGAAGAAGGTTGTGGTTGTGTTCGCAGCGATTGCGATTCCATGCCAATATTTGGAGAACGAGATGATTTTGATGGCAGCTGAGATGTTGTTGGGTGCCAGAGTTGCGACATTGTTGCTGTAATCCAAAGGGAAAAACATATTGACGATGGATGGTGCTGAAATTGCCATGGAAGTCCTTTGCTACAATAATAAGAATTAAATTTTAAAGATTAAAAAAATAATAAGAGATAAAATTAAAAATATTTATAAATATCAAGCAAACCTAGATAAAAAATCTAAATATAGTAAAATCTTAAAAAGTTCGTAACCTATAAAACCCTGGATAGATCGTATCAAGAAGTTAATTATAAACCAATTTAAAAATATAAAATTTTTTTAAAAAAATTAAGAGCAAAACAAAAATATAACGAAAAAGCCTTGAGCAAACCCAACAGCCAACCCGAGTCAACAAATTAAACATATGACCTAAGACATGAAATTGAAATGACCCTATAAATAGGAAAGTGAAAAAAATACCATAAAAAAATATTCAAAGAAAAATACTTTAAAAAATATGAAAATCAACTCGAACTAATCTGTTGGATCTATGACCCAGGTCATAAGATCTGGGTGACCCTATTCAAGGCAAACCAAAAAAAATAAAAATAAAGAAGCAAGAATCTTAATCAAACAGATATTGAGGAATGAAATTTAAAAAAAAAAAAACAATGCAAAAAAAAAAACAGCAATTAAAAGAATTAGAACTAAATTCGACATAAAAATTAAATGAAATTAAATGTTTAGGGATAGAATTGTAAAAAAAAAATCCATTAAGAAAATGATTAAAAAATAACAATTAAAAGAATTATGACCAAATTTGACATAAAAATTAAATGAAAATAAATGCCCAGTGGTGGAATTGAAAAAAAAATCAATCAAGAAAATGATTCAAAACAAAACAAATAACAATGAAAAGAATGAGGACTAAATTTGAAAAAAAAACAATTAAAAATCAAATGACCAGTGATGAAATCAAAAATAAAATCTAAATAGAAATAATAATTGTAAATAAAGCAATTGCAAATAAGAGAAGAGGGAATGTGATGTGCATCATGGGAATTATAATCCATCTTGTAAGGCTAAAACTAATGTGCAAGAGGATTCAGATGGTACAATGACAAGAGCGAGAGCGAAACAACTACAAAGGGCCTTGACGAGTCAAATTGAAATGATTGAAGCTGCGTCAGAGTTAAAAATTAGCAATCAGTTTGAAATTGGTTCAAGGATGTTTATTTGCCTACAATTGGAACTTGGAGATGAGAAAAGCCCTTAATTGTTCTTTTGATGCTGGGC
>Ga0307510_10001680_pt1 | contig 24551 bp, 31 predicted proteins | sample 12_EM_MG_FD_207224 | JGI IMG/M metagenome (GOLD analysis project Ga0307510, IMG submission 207224) | Populus trichocarpa ectomycorrhiza microbial communities from riparian zone in the Pacific Northwest, United States - 12_EM | ecosystem: Host-associated > Plants > Roots > Unclassified | place... | reverse complement strand
TGGAGAGGTTGGAAGGGTGTGGAGAAGAGAACAATGGAATCGGGTGACCCGGGGTTGATGCATTGATGGGTTCCGCGGAAATTACAGTTACCCAGAGCGAGCGAGCCAGTGCCAAGGAGCGCTCACCGGTCACCTCTGCTATACAAATTCAAGTCGTCGTCTTTAATATCCACCACGCTGTCGTCGACGTTGCCATCTTCGTGTATCTGATATACCCCCTCCCCCCTCCCTTCCACTCCCACTCCCTCCCGCAGCGCCACACAGCAATGGCGATAGGAAAGGCCGCGAAATGGATGCCATTTGCTACCGCTCCACAAACGCCCGCGTCCGCATCTGTCGCCGACGATACCGCCCAGTCGACCGTCTCCATCGCCGATGAGAAGCAGTTTGGTTTCGAAAACGTGCGTGACTTGCGTCTCGGTTCTCCCCCAATTCTCCCCTTCTCTGACGTTTGCCTTTCCAACTCCCACCCGTAAAGTTTGGAAACACTTGGTCCGTCTCTTTTGCGCCCTCTCTATGTATATTTCCTCCCACCGTTTTCACACCTCCCATCTTCTGCGACAGTTACGCCAACTCGGTCCTCCAAACCCTCTACTTTTGTTCCCCCTTCCGCGACCTTGTCATCCAATCTACGGACATCTCCGCACCACCCGTACCCGCCCCCGTACCACGACAGACACAACCACCCTCGCTGGCCCCCACCTCTGTCCTCCCGCGTCGCAAAACAGAGCGCGGAAAGGTCTCGTCGGACGTCCCCTCCGCCCCCGCCGCTCCAACCCTTGTCATCCCCTCGGGCCCCCCGACCCTCTTCTCCGCCCTCCGTTCGCTCTACGTATACATTTCCAGGAATCAGGCAGATAAGGGCGTCGTCGCGCCTCGTGCCTTTATCGACAAGCTTCGCGATGGAAACGAACTCTTCCGCGGTATCCAGCACCAAGACGCGCACGAGTTTCTCAACTATCTCCTCAATAAGATCGTCGAGGAGGTACAGTTCGACAAGAACCACAAGGATAAGGACAAGGACGCCTCCCCTACCGCCTCTCGCGAAGACTGTGAGTACGGTTTCCATATCCCACACATCGGTCCCCATGCTCACTTGGTGTCAGTATCGTCTTCCGCGACGTTGGTGTCGAATAATGCCCCAACGCGTCCCGCTCCTTCCGACTCTTTCCTTCAAACCAGTACCCTCGTCCATCGGCTCTTCCAGGGGACACTCACATCAGAAACTCGTTGTCTAACCTGCGAAACGGTGAGTCATCGCCTTCGTCGGTGCTCACATGGGCCCGGTCATATCCCATCCGGCGGTGCCATACACCTCCATAAAGCCTGGCGGATCACGGCCCGTTCACTTGCTCTTGCTAATGCTGGGCGTTAGGTATCCTCCCGCGACGAATCATTTCTTGATCTCTCGATTGATATCGAGCAAAACTCGAGTGTCACCGCATGCTTGCGCCAATTCAGCGCCAGTGAGATGTTATGCCAGCGGAACAAGTTTTTCTGCGACAGCTGTTGTGGACTACAGGAGGCGGAGAAGCGGTGCGTCCTGTCATTTGTTCCTTGTCTTTCGGCACACGTAACGACATCGCGTAGGATGAAGATAAAGAAACTTCCAAATATACTCGCACTCCATTTAAAACGCTTCAAGTATCAGGAGGACCTGAAAAAATATATCAAACTCACCTACCGCGTCGCCTTCCCCTTACAGCTCCGCCTGTTTAACACCGTCGACGATGTGGAGGACCCCGATCGGTTATACGAACTATTCGGGATTGTTATACATATCGGCAGGTATGGTGCTCCATGCGTATGTGGCGTCCCTCGCGATGCGCCTCCTGACGAGTTTCGGTTCTAGCGGCCCGCATCATGGGCATTATGTGGCGATTGTCAAAGGGCCTCATCCTCATTCATGGCTCATGTTCGATGATGATAAAATCGAGCCAATCAAGGAGAGCGAAATACCTAGATATTTCGGCGATGCCGCTGCTGGGAGCGCGTATGTCCTCTACTACCAAGCCGCCGACCTAGATCCTGCGTTATTAGGCATAAAGGTTCCTACCGATCCCACCGTTCCAGAGGTCACTGTCGCAGGCTCCTCCCCTGCCAGTGCGCCGAACGCGCCAACGACCAATGAGATGCCATCGTTAGAACTTTCAGAACCCGCCCTTCCACCCGGTCTCGGAGAGTCATCCACTAACCCTCCAGCAACTGTACCAACACCACACCCTCCAATACCACATCCCCCAATACCAACTGCGCCATCTTCTCCGTCCCTTGTCACGCCGCCGCTCGGAGGCTCCCACTCGCTCCCATCTCGCAAAAAGTCGCTTCCTTCAATTCGCATTCCGGGAATCTCTGAGAGTTCCACCGCTTCACCTACAACTCCAAATCGTGCGCATGGAGGGCTGTTCCATACACTTCGCAGTTCACCGAGTAGCTCGAAGATTCGACCTTCAACAACAGAGGGGGCTGTCTCTACGCGAAGTGGGGCCGAGGATGTTCCTCCCGTCCCAGCTGTTCCTTTGAGGTACGTGAACGGCAAGGAAGTGAAGGAGAAAGAAAGGGAGAAGGATAAAAGCGGGGAGCAGGAGAGGGAGGAGGAGCGCTCTTCGAAGGAGTTTGACCTTCGACCGAGTTTGTGGTTCAAACGGCGGAACCCCAAACCGGCGAAGGACGGCCGGGAAAAGGAGAAGGAGAAAGATGCAAAGGGCAAAGACAAGGACAAAGACGCGAACTCGGGTCCCGCGCATGCGACGACGTCAGCGACGGTGCTCGCTGCATTACCGTCACAGTCAGACGGCGCGTCGTCCGTGTCTGGTGCAAGCTCGTTATGGCGCCGTAGTAGCGCACGCGTTGGCAACCAAGTAAAGCGGCTTTCCGCAACGTACAGCACTGCGACGCTCGGCGAAGCAGACGCCGCAGCTGCCGCGGCCAGCTCATTGACATCCAGCTCGTCACCGTCAAACCCACCCCCCCATCCGCCCCCTCGTCACCACCACCATCACCATCACCACCATCACCACCAGGAACCGCCAGGACAGCTCCCGGCGGTCCCAGCGACACCTCAGAACCTCCAGCCCGATCGGGCGCCGTCCTCCCCATCCTCCACCTCGAGCTCACCCGCACTCCTACCAGCAGAGTATCGCCCGCCATTACTGACGAGCGGGGATGCACATTTACCACCCCCCGCGTCGGGAACAGAAGTACCCGCTGGGAACCCAGGTGGCCCATCTCTCCCTGCGTGGCTCGTGTCGCCCGCATCGCCGCCAGGCGTGCCATTGGCGCCCGCGGCACTTCAACATACCCACGAGCCTACGTCGATAGGAGACAGCAACGACAAGGATGACCGCGGCGATGACGAGGACGGAACCATCAGCGACGACGGCTATCATCTGCGAGCGCGCGTCACCGCTTTTGCGGGGCGACTCCGTGGACGGCCACACTCGGTGCACGGAAGCGGCAGCGGCAGCGGCACGCCGCGCGAGCGGAGCACGAGCCCGCACGACGAAGTTCCGTCACCGCAGTCCGTCGCGTCGCACGAGGAATCGGGTAGTTCTATTCCCAACGGCGTCCCATTGCCTTCACCCGTATCCGTGCCGGCGAAAGGGAAGGAGCCGGCGGGGCTACGGCGCGCCGCGCGCAAGCTGAGCCTTAATACGCATTGGATTGGGCTTGGGCTCGGGCTTGGGGGGAGGGATAAAGATCGCGATCATCAGCATCAGCATCAGCATCAACATCATCTGGGTAAGAAAGAGGATGGTAAGAAGGCGCAAAAGATGCCCCCGACGAGCTCGCAGTTGGACTTGGGTAGCTCGAGCGCCGCGCTTACCAGCGCCGTTCCATGAGAAGCATGTCGACGCTCACCTACGGTCCCTCCCCCTTTCTCTTCACCGCCCACCCTCCCTGCGCTACCCTACCTCAAATCCAGTGACTCCGTATACTCCCCGGGAGGATTTGCGCTCCCCCATACTCTCCCCTTCCATCCTGCTTCCCCGATCACGCTTTTGCATGTACGTACGTATACCGATGACCGGCTGTCATTCAGGCAGGTGTTATAGCATACTGAGTACTCTACAGCTTTTCCATGCACCTATCCCCGTGGATAATGACGTGTAATTTCACATGCTATATATGTGCACTACCAAACCACTACAGTAGTCCTATCGCGACAAAAGTTGACATTTCCTCCCTCCCGCCCTTTCTCTCTCTCTCCTCTCTTCAGTTGTCATCAAGGGGGATATCCTCAACTGTATCATAGAATTCCCGCGCTATGCGCTTTTGCACGTCGAGGCTGCTTTCCTCCTGTGTGAATGGATGGATGGATGGATGGGATATACAAGTAAGTTTTGCGTCAAGTCTCGGTTCACTCGACGTACCGCGGTCCCTGCTACGCCGCGGATGACCAGGTAGCGCCGGCCAGTCAGGATGGCTTCCGTAACGACACCGTCGTGCGGCGCGTCTTTGGATCCCGTGACGAAGCCTCCTGCCTCTTGCGCGATCACGATGCCCGCCTGCGGTGCCACGGTATATAAGAAAACCCTCATAAGGTAGAAGACAGCGACGCACGCAGACATCCCATGGCCTTACGAGCCGTCCGAAAGTCATATCACTCTCAGCACTGATAACACCCGGGACAAAGCACGAAAAGAGACGCACCAGCACCCGATCTCCCTACAGCCCACAAGGAAAAAAAGAAAAGAAGGCAAGGGCGAGACGTGGACGTGGATCGGCGCCCAAAGATGAAAAAAAGAACGCAAACGGGGACGGATCAAGCGTGAGAGAGCACGCACCAGTACATATCGAGTGCGCCCTGCGCGACGAGCGCAAAATTCAGCGCGGCGCTGCCGACGGAGCGCAAGGAGTGCGTCATGACGCCGTGCGGTGGTGCGCCCGCGAGGCGCGAAAAGCTGTCCGCTTTGCGCTGTATCGGCTCGCGCGCGCGGTCCGAGCCCCACTCGATCGCTACGAGTGCGCCCGCGAGCGAGGACAGCGGCCGCGCGCTCGCTGGGGCGAGAGGGAGGCGCTGCGGTGTTGCGTTGTCGTCGTTGGTTGTGGTAGTGGGAGAGAAACGGGTGCGTAGGAAGGAGCCAGCGCCGCGAACGCCGGTGTAGAGGTGTTCGAGGAAGGGGTTGTAGATCACACCTAGGACGGGGACGCGTTGGTCGATCAGGCCCAGGGAGATGCAGGCGTAGGGGAAACCGTGCACAAAGTTGGTCGTGCCGTCTTTGGCGGGGCGCGTCCCGATTCCGATCCGGGGGAAGCCAATCAGTCGTGCTGTGCTGGGATGTTTGGGGACAACCCCCCCACCCCCGGGAACGTGGACGTACCGATGGGGTCGACGCAGAACGTCGGCGTATCCGTGAGCGGTGGACGAGTCCCAGAGGAGTACGATTCTTCCCCGATGCTGTAAACAAACCAATAGGTTTCAGCCCTTCCGGCAGCTGCAAAGAGAAAGGAGGGAAGAGAACAAATTGGCGGAAATGTTACGAACGAAGACGCTTACAACTGGAAATACGGGTACGCGCGCGCGATCTCGCTCCGGACGAGATCCTCCACTTTGACGTCGTACTCCGTCACCAGGTCGACCGCGTTTTTCTTTTCGCCGACGCTGCCTGCGCCCGCGCGTTGGATCGCGTACGAGCCTTCGAGTATGAGTGCTCCTGCTTTGCGCGCAAGATCTGTCGTGAATCTGAGGATCTCCTGCAGTTCTGCGGGGCTGAGTGGGCTAGGCATGCTAGTGTATATGTGAGGAAAGGTAGAGGAGTAGGTGCCACATGGGAGTAACTACTGTACTAGTAGTACACGAATGATCAGGTGATCGAAGATAACTGGTAAGACCAAGGATTTCGCTTTGAGTCTTCTCAGGCTGCAGCTACTAGCCAACGTGGTACGTTCGCGCAACTAAATTCAGGGAGTTCAACATGATACCATTGGCACTGTGGCACCGGCCCACAAAAAAAGATACAGAGTATAACGCTCCTGTAATCAGATGTAATAGTAGCTGAAGAGCCCGTTCCTCGACGTCCTATTGCATTATGAAACGCGCTGATGATGAGGCGTATTTGTCGAACCCGATGGACTGCCAAGGTCATTCCCTCGCGGATAACCATGCCCTGCACATAATGGAGTGTTCACATCGCGCTGCGGCCTCTCGTGATATGGTCCTCTCCTGCCTCCCCCTCTCAGGCTCTTGTCGAAATACCACTCCTCCCGGTCGCTAGGTCTTTCTGACCCACTCTCACCACCATCAACGCCCTCATCTGTCGCATACTTTACATCCATACCCGGTCTTGTCCGGGTGCCACCTATGCCGTTGGCGGTCGGGGATGCGACCTCGTGCCCCGGGCCACCCTGCGTGGCAATTCGGAGATTGCAAACGCGATCGACTGGGCGGGTATCACCCTCGCCCTATTCGCAGAGCGGCAGCGCGGACTTGGTCGAGCAGAGAGTGCTGGAGAAGGGGATATACTCTCCAACATCGTTATCTTTTTCCTCCACCGGGGTGAGTATATAAATAAGTACAAGAAACGAAGGAAGAGGAAGCCTGCGCAATAACGAGGAGGAACTGGAGGACACATTCATTAAGGCCTGCCTGTAACCTGGTTTGGAATCTGCATGAGTTCGAACGAGACATAACAGCGGTCGGTTGTCGTGCAGATGCGTGTATGACTTGAGCATTCCTCGAGACAAGAAAATTGCCATGGATTATGAACACATGTACGAACAGAGTACTCAGCGCAGTGAGTGGCGAGTTCAGCGACAAGTGGTGACGCTGAAGATAACACCGGCGACCCAGAGCCTGCCAGTGAGAGAGGATTCTGTTTATGGCCAGCAGCCGCGGCAGTGACACTGAAGAAAACAAAAGCCCCACCGGCCACTCTCTGATAGAGATCGGCTGAGCAAAACAAGATAGAGTCGGATATACACATCCACACCGAAGACGACACACGGCGTGTACGTCGCTATCGCTATCACTAATATACTATCGGATGAATACAAATATAGTACTCGCTGCATAATCATAGCGGGTCCGTGTGCACTCTTAGCTATCTTGCGCTCCCAACACATAACACATTGAAGGCTGTCCATCCCATAGGGTTCCCCTCTCTTCCCGCCCTACCCTGGGGCAACCACACGTGGCGGCAATTCTATCAAGTCTGTTCCACGCGAAGGTGCGCCGACGCGTCAACATCCTCTCACTGAGGCACCACACATATGACTCAAATTTGAGATGGCGCTCATGTGGATTAACCATCGAGGATATGCGGCAAGCAGCGGGCCTGATCACACACACCATACACTTACCCAAATGCTTGGACATTGGTGGACGCTCCAAACGCGGCCGTACGCCACTGCATTTCATCTGTGCCAGTTTCTCACTACATTACTTTATTTATGGCCGCGGCTCCTCAAGGCACTTGGTTCTTACTACCTACATTTCGGTAGGCCTCAGTACTCATGCTATCCCTGCGCGCTCACCGGTGCTTCTATTAGTATCAGCCCTGGATTGTTACATTCTGTATGTAGGTAAAAGACTTTGGAATACTAGGACTTCTTCATGCGTTCGTATTTCTCCTGAGTCTCTTACTTACCACATTCTTCGGCTGCTCAATGTCCGCGCCGATCAGCCAGCCCCTGGATATCTTCGTCAACCTGTCGTCTCATCTCGCCTCAGGTCCACATCGCACTTACCCCTCTTCAGTTGCCATTTCAACGGTTGCGGCTCGGCCCGGTCTGGCGTCTAATGCCAGGTGGCACGACTCGCGTGCATGACGGTGTGACCTATCCTATCCTTCCGCTCTACTGTATGTCCTTTCTTCGTTTCGCCACCCGCACTCTACGCCCTGTCCCGGTGCGCCATTTCAGCACCAGCACAGGGAGATCCACCAAGTCCTCGTCCAATGTCCCGTTATATCTGGGCTGCACAGGGCTGGCGGGGATCACGTCATATCTCTTCCTAGGCGGCGCTGGCAACGCGTCCTTCTCCTCATCCTCCTCGATCAAGCCGAAGCAAGTCACGTCTGCCCTCGACCCGGAGCGCTTCCTCGACCTCAAACTGAAAGCCGTCGAGCCGTACAACCACAATACCTCTCGCTTCATCTTCGAGCTGCCCGGCGATGGCAGCGGTGCCGCGCTCTCCCCCGTTACGTCCCTTATCGCCGTGCGTGCGTCTGAGGGCGCACCAGGTGCACCGGTAGATAAGAAGGGCAAGTTGGCCGTCCGCGCATATACGCCTATTTCCCGCCCAGAGCACGAGGGTGAGATCGTATTGTTGATCAAGAAATACGAGAAGGGCGTGATAAGCAAGTACGTGCATGAACAGCTCAAGCCGGGCGATACGCTTGCCGTCAAGGGCCCCATCCCCAAGTTCCCCTACAAAGGTACTTACAGTTCCCCCACTTGTTTCGTTTCTCATGTTTTCTCTTCCACACCAATCCCTGCAGCAAACGAGTACGAGCACGTCGCACTCATCGGTGGTGGCTCGGGCATCACGCCGCTCTACCAGCTCCTTGACAATGCGCTGCGCGACCCCACGAACAAGACGCGCTTCACGCTACTGTACGCCAACGTGTCCGAGTCGGACATCCTCCTCCACGATGAGCTAGCCGCGCTGGAGCGTGCGTACCCACATGCGCTCCGCGTCGTCCACACGCTGGATAACCCACCAGCGGGCTGGGCTGGTGCAAAGGGGTACATCAGTCGCGAGTTCATCAGCGCGCACGTTCCGCCGGCAGAACGTGGCGACAGGATCAAGGTGCTCATATGTGGTGAGTCGCGTGCGGCCCCTTTCGTTTGTTCGAATACACACGCATCCCCCTCCTCCCACGTTTTCCGCTCTGCCGTTTGCCTTGTGTGCTAACTCTGGAAATTTCGCGGGCGGACCAGGCCCGCCGGGACAGGTGAACGCGGTCGCCGGAAAGAAGGAAGGCCCCAAGCAGGGTGCGGTCGGCGGGATCCTGAAGGAGCTAGGATATACGGAGGATCAAGTATTCAAATTTTAGAAGTCCTCATTCCTCATCAAAAACACAATTTAGTTTTGCAACAATATAGACATAGAGAGAAGATCGATCGATCAATACACATTACTATCACTTTCAATTTTTTTTGGGGAGGGAGGGATGACATTTAGTGCTGAAACGCACAGTGCAACCCTGCCTGCCTTCCTTTCACATTCTATTCTGAGTCATAAACCACAAGTCATATAGAACGCAAAGACGGATCCCCCACGACAGCCTCTGCCCGAACCCTCCTTTAATCTCAACTGTCGAGGGAGAAACGAGGCGGTCAACAACTACGATATTGTCACCCAGCACCTCGCGTAGAGGTGAGATACCTCACCCGACTTTCCTATCATACGATTCGCTACGATCAGATCAGTGGAACACATGGTATGGTGTGTACGGTACGACAACTTTTTTTACAAGGCGGCCCACTACTGTCAGCAGATATTCAGTACCAGACGCGTCGGGGTGTTATCTTTATCTTATAGCACAAGGTGAGTCAAAGCTGAATAACGCTTGCGCACTGTTGAGAAACGCTAGTGAAATACGTCGAAGCTGGCGATAGAATCGAAACATCTCCCGTCCTGCGAATCCAATACGTTTTATCAATGTCTTTATGCTAACTCGTCTCATTGCAGTCTCACTGTCGGTCCACGCGGTGGCACAGCACAGCCCATCCTCGTTTCCCGCGGGCCGTCAGACAATATCCAGATATGTTACTATCCCTCAACGTCAGCTCGCACGGGATTGCATTCGGAGGGTCCCTCTAATTTCCCCTGAGAGCCCCATTTCCGAATTTCTTCTCACTTGCCAGTGCCTGATGTAGTACAAGACCTTCCCTTGTTCAGCGCTAGCCGTGCCTCATGGGCGGGCTGCATGTGTAATCCAAAAATACACATACCACTATCCGTGTGATGCGTTTTCTCGAATGTGCCCTTTATTCTCGCACATCAGGCGTCATGACTTGAGTGACAGAATTGGCAAATCATTTGCGCCTGGAGGCGTTTCGACGGCCTTTCTTTTTTTGATTCCGTATCTCGCCACTCGCCGTGCAAGCCATAATGCTCCCAAGTGAATAAAAAAGGGAATACGTACCTAACTAACTCAAGATGTGGACCTTCATCTGACTGTGGCGTAGTTCAGACGTCGTAAAAGGTCAAACTCTCTCGCGCAAGTCCATATGCCATATGGAGCGAGCTCAAACTGAATTAGATCGTGTAATGTTACAGATGAGATGTTTGGTTATGTCTGTCGGTTGTTCCCGAGTACCCCTTTTCCAAAATGCACTCTGCGAACACGCGACCTGGACATGGCCGTGGTGATTACGATTAGAATAATCAGTTCTCGGGAAAAACGCGAGAGAAGCCATGGAAAAATATGCACGGGTTCTGGGACACAATTGATAGCTTGACTCGACGTTTTTTTTCTATGGTGGACAATGGGACATTGGAGTTAGATTGATGATGGTTTTTGCTTTACATATGTGTGGAAATGAGTACTTCCTGTTTGTGAGTGTCAAGTGAAAACCCGACTTGTTTATCACACTCACTGAAAGGTTGTCGTCCATATGCACTCAGATTGCCACCCAAGCACCGAATATAACGCCACCTGCAATCGTAGCGAGTGCTGCTAGCACAGGTGCAGAGATATGTAACGGACGGACATTCGCCGCCGCTGCATTTCTAGAAAAAAATCGTTAGCTTTAGCTCCGCTATAATCTGCTTGACTTTGTTGCATACCCGGAACCAGTCGTTGCACTTGACGCAGCCAAAGTAGCAACAGTATAGACAGATCCCGCAAAGGTGGTGACAACGCCCGCGCCGCTTTCCGCAAGTGTGATAGCCGGGCCACCAGCTGATGTTATCTCAGTGAAAACGGAGCCACCGACGGCTACGGTATGACGACGCCATCAACATCAGACCCTGAACTCGCGGAATCGAGGATCGAAAGAACGTACAGGTGACCTGCGTGGCAATATTACCACCGAGCGACGTTGCGTCAGATACCAACGACCCACCGAGGGAAGTCGCCTGTGTAAATATAGACCCCGCTGTCCGACCGAGAGGTAGGTTGCGAGATGGGAGACGAGTCGGCAAATAGGACGCACCATCAGAGGTAACTTCGTTCGCGATAGAGGTAGCGTCGTTCCCAAGAGAACTAACGATCGCTGGAACTTGGTGGCATTAGCCTCTTTGTCACGGTAGGCACAGTTTTGAATGACACGCACCTTGACGCCGCTCCTGGGCACGGAGTTCTGGCGCAGTGAGGGCAAGTGTGGCCATAGAAAGAACAGCGAAAACACGCATGAACTTCATGACGACGGAGACTTGAACGAATCAAGTGTTACTGTAAGAGAGACGAGAAAGTGAAAACTGGAATGAATGGAATGGCATGGAGACCCCCCCCCGGTCTGGCTATTTATGAAAGAGCACTGGCAGATCGACTGTTAAGGAGTGCTGAGCTGAGGTTAAATCCACCAGTCACCGAGGCACAGCTTGTGGCGTAGTCGATGACAATTCGGTGGAGCAGAGTCTCCACCTCTATGACAATTCGGTGGAGCAGAGTCTCCACCTCTATTGCTCCAGCTCCATATTGCTCGTCGCGTGAGCGTCGCATGTTGCATACAGTAGTCGAACCAAACGAACTGCCAGAAAGTACGTTGAATCGAATTTGCCTGAAGGAAACAATCAGAGACGACGTTGGCGGTCGTGAAGGGGCCAGCGAGTCTCCAAAATGGCCAACGCTGAGGGTCTCGTCCGCGATGTCCTTTGGGCTGTGGGCATGTAAGCAGGCGCGCCACAGCCGCAGTAAGCAAAGCGCACCGCAATTTGAAATGAGTGACTGCGGGTCGCCTCCCTAATCGGCCCGACGGCGGCACAAACCCGATCAGTCACGTGTACTTAATCCCTTCCAAGCTCCGACCGACCACATTGCCATCAAAAGCCGCCTACAGTATCTTCAAGTTCCTACAAAGTACCGTTCGCCCCACTCTCCCCTTCTTTCATTTCTGAAGAGCTTCCCCTATATAATAGCATAAAATTAATTGGGACTTATTGGCACTGGCTCAGGGATCACGCTACGGTACCAGGTTACGCGGCACGTGGCACTCCGAACCGTATGCGCTTGATGCTTGTGTACACCAGTGTGTCCGAGGCAGAGATTCTCGTCCGCGATGAGTTTGCCTCTAGGGTACGCCCACTCACGCACACCACATCGATACCCCAAGAAGTCGCGAAGCAGGTGATTACCGAGCTGGTGAATGCTTGCGAAGCGGTCGGTAAGGTAATTCCAACAAACAGGTTCAACTGCCGTCAGGCGTCATGAAATTTGGTAGGAATCACCACCAAACAATAGCCGACAGCCATGAGATGGGAATCGTGCTAAAGGGTATGTTATTCGCGCGAGTCACCTGAACCATGTAAATGTGATTCCCAGCTGGGAATTCACTTAATAAGGTGTCACTCATCCTCAAGAATCAAGATGCACCCGCAAGTTGGAAAAAAAGGTTTGTTGTAGTTTTCATCGGTTTTCCGGTTTCCGGAATTCTAAAGGGCTGAAAACCTACCAGACCCCACGGTGTTTGTTATCAAAGACTTAGCTTTGCTTTACTACCTCCGGTCGGCGTGTAAGGCGTTTCAGCCAAAATACGTGAATACGTGAATAACACATCTGCCGGCTTGCTGATGATTACTACTATGGTAATATCAATATCTTTGCTTTAGGGGCTTAGCGATTGAATAACGAAACGTGGGAAGGCTTGTGTCGTTGAACGCAGACTCTGAGAGCAGATAAGCAACCGCAGAATTTTGTATTCATCCCTTTGGTAACTTTAGGCTTGCTTAGGTTCACTTAGGCTCAGTTAGGTTTGGTTAGACTCACTAAGACTCGCTAAGAGTGTTAAGGAACCAGGAGGAATCCTGATGACTCCCTAGGCTGCGAATTTGTGATACCGTTTCTCTACGGGGAGTTACCAGAAGTCTTGAATTTACTGGAAGTCATCGCACACGAAATACAAACTGAATGAATCAGAATGATCAAGTCTGAGCGCTGCGAGCAGCGAATCGAACCTCAAATACAAGATAATTTTGGAGATGACATTGGCCCTAAGACAGTTCTGTGGTGTGGCCGTGTGGTGAGTTCACATGGGAAGTGCGATGAGGGCTCAGCATCAAGAAGCTCTGGTGGAGGTGCAAGGTGGTTGAATGGGGTACTGGCAAGCCCGAGCAAAGGGGATAAATTTATGAAGTCAATTAGTAGCACAGTAAGGGATACGAAAACGTAGAGCAGACAGGTCGGTCGACGCATTCACGGATGCACGTACCGGTCAAGGCGTGGGAATGGCTTGCCTCTTATAGTCAGTCCTTATCCGGATAGTCCAGTCGAGTCGCAGTCGAAAGAGACGACCTAAGTCGACGCACTGTTCATCGCACAAGATGGCACGCACTCAAAGGCCATCCTTAGATACAAAAGCAAGATCATCCACATCTCAGTACTCTCTACAAAAAGTCAAGGGTGAGAATTTTTACCGCAATGCCAAACAGGTTAAGCGGCTCAAGATGCTCACTGGCGGCAAGGCCGTGCGCGACCGAGACGGGAAAATCATCCAGGCGGCAGCATTTCAGAAGGGAGAGGACGAGGTGATTCCGGGAAGGGTGCAGCCTGATCGGCGGTGGTTCGGTGCGTCTCTCACTTGTCATCATTAACCTCGTCTGATGTGTTCGACAACTTTTTCATGGTCGGCGCATATCTTTTACCCTTTTTAATTTTAATTTGCAGGTAACACGCGGGTCATCTCTCAAACAGCATTGGATCACTTCCGAACGAGCTTGCAGATAAAGCAGCATGATCCTTACTCGGTGCTTCTGCGACGCAACAAGCTTCCCATGCAGCTCCTCGACGATTCCGCCAACCCCAACTTACGCAAGGTTCGTATAGGTCGGCCACAACACATCTTGTATCTTTTGACCAAACCAAGCGCAGCGCTCTCATATCGTCGAGACGGAGCCATTTTCCGATACTTTCGGTCCTAAGGCCCAACGGAAGCGCCCCCGAATCGATGCTGGTACGTTCGAGGACCTCGGTAGATTGGGCGCGGTCGCTGTTGAAGAAGCTGCAAAAGCAAAGGCGACCGTGGAACTTGTGGAGGCCTCTACGCTCGCAGCGATGGAGCAGACACATGCCGACTACATCGAGCCGATATACGCGAAGGGCACGTCGCGGCGCATATATGGCGAGCTGTACAAAGTCATCGACTCGTCGGACGTGCTTTTACATATATTGGATGCACGGGATCCGCTCGGCACGCTCTGTGAGAGCGTTCTGGAATACATCCGAAAGGAAAAGGCGCACAAGCAGGTTGTACTTGTGATTAACAAGTGCGATCTCGTTCCGAATTGGGTTACAGTATGCCATCTTCCCGTTGGCCTCTATCATGCATAACGAGACGTCTGACCTGTGGACAGGCACGATATATACAACATCTCACACCGCGGTACCCGACAATTGCATTCCATGCTTCGCCAAACCATTCATTCGGCAAGGGTTCGCTCATCCAGCTGCTGCGACAATTTTCCCAGCTACATTCGGACAAGAAGCAAATCTCGGTCGGGTTTATCGGCTACCCAAATGTAGGGAAGAGCAGCGTCATCAATACGCTCAAGAGCGGTAAAGTTTGCCGCGTCGCACCCGTACCAGGTGAAACAAAGGTCAGTAATCTTGCACGACGTTTCAACTAGATGTCCCATGATACGAGAGAAAATCATAGGTCTGGCAATACATCACGTTAACAAGGCGTATCTACCTCATCGATTGTCCTGGAATTGTCCCTACTTCCGCGCATGATTCCCAGACAGCAACGGTTCTCAAGGGAGTCTTGCGCGTAGAGGCGCTACCGACGCCATCGGAACACGTTCCGGAGTTCCTCATGCGCGTGAAACCTCACTATCTTGTCCGCACTTATGGTCTTATTGTGCCTGAGGCTGGTTCCTGGACAGCAGACGACTTCCTCGATGCCCTCGCTCGCGCGAAGGGCCGTCTACTTAAAGGCGGCGAACCAGATATCGAGGGTGCGGCTAAGATCGTCTTGAGTGACTGGGTTCGCGGGCGCATACCATACTTCGTCGCCCCACCAGAGAGGTCTGCGGAACTCAACGAACGCGAGGCTAAGGAGCGCGCCCGACTTACGAAGAGCCAGGGCATGGAGAGCGTAGAAGAAAAACGCGTGGCGGGGGTCAAGCAGAATCTGGGTTCGATCATGCAGAAGACTACGTTCGTTGGGGAGGACCTGCGGCCACTAGAAGAGATTGATCTAGAGGGTGAGAGCGAAGATCCACAGGAAGAAGGCGGCGATGATGATGCGGCTTCTGGAGGCGACCATGGAGAGGTAGAAGAAGACGCACCATTAGCGTGGGGAGATGTCTTCGTGGAAGAGAGCAACATGGAGATGGCGGTATCCAGAGCGGAGGAAGAAGAGGAGGACGAGTGGTGTGGGATAACATCGCTTCCTGAACAAGGTTCGTGGGCTTTTAGCCGTTGCCACTTGTGCTAGCTGACTTTTTTTTTCGTAAGATATGGAGCATTCAGGCGACGAGTTTGAAGGGCCTACAAAGCAAGGGAAAGAACTGCGTATGACAACAAACAAGGTAAAGGACCTCCACGATGTTTTTACTCTGGGAACGGCTGAAAATTTTACGCTCGCATATTAGAAAAAAACAGAGAATTTCTATACAAACGCAAATGTCAAGAACAAAAATAGAGCAAAGGCTACGCTGCTCAGGTCGTTGCAAGGGAAGAATGTGAGTCGGAGCCGAGAGCGAAAAAAGAAGCGGTAGCAACGCCTTAGCGCGTCGGCCTATTAGAGTGTTCCGCTCTCGGATGTGATTATTCCTTCGCCTTGCTCGTCGACCGTCGGGCAAGGCTCGACAAAAGCCTGATTTCCCATTCTAGGGTTGCGCCTATGGTGTCTTGGTGTAGGCTCCTGTTCTTCGGATTCTCCGAGTATAATGAGGGCACGCGAGTTGATATGTCCGGAGCTCCGCGCTTTATTTGGTTCATCATCTGAGCATTTTCGTGCTGCATGACAACAGGATACTACTACACTAAGAAAACTAGGCTGGAAGGAGTCATGTTGCCGTCCCGTTTGGAATGAGCTCAAGTCGCACGACTGGGCTCGTTGGCAGAGTCAAACATGCCCAGCACTTCTTCGCTGCGCTGGATGAACTTAACTTTGTGCGGCGTGCGGCATTAGTATCCCCGACAGCTCAGCCCAAGCCTCAGAACTCTCATTCATTCGTAGGGCTGTGGGTGTTCGTCGTTCAATAGATCTGGATTATGCGAATACGGACTCGGAGCGCCAACTCAGCGTTTCTCTTTCATCCAAAATGTGTTTCTACGTGTGTGCCGTATGCACCATCTGCGTCGTATGCATCGTCTGCACCATCTTGACCACCTACGCCACCTGGGCGACTATGTAGAGTGCCCGCTGGATATAACGATATATCATCCCCTCATCTTGGTCATGCTTAGAATAATATCTTCATCAGAAGCATCCGCGGGACATGTATGGGTCCCTGTGTATGTCTGCGTCTCCGACCATAAGTCGACACATCCCCGATTCACCATCGGGGCCGGTGTTATCCTCCATGCTATCTGGTCCTCGTTCGTTTCGCTGGTCGTCGCGCCCAAAGATGGTCACTCAGATTTTCCATATCATGGAATCGAGCCAAACATACGCATACGCAACCCTTCCATCATCCGAGGCTGAGTCGATGGAGCAGCGAGAGAGATATTGGCGAAAGAGAGAGCAAAGAAGGCTTTGAAGAACATCAACATGCTGGCGCTCAAAGTGGTCGAGATGGACAGAAGTACTCAGAGAAGAATACGCTGATGAAAAGAGGCAGGGATAAGACTCCGCTTTTATACGCCAGACACAACTCCCGTCCCAATAGCGGCGGAAAGAACTCTACGGGCTTTCGGTTTGCTGAGAATAAGTCAGTTTAAGGGTATCAGCTACGCGGGGGAAATGTTAGACGCAGACGACCGAATCCTATGAGATGCCGTGTGCCTAATTGCAAAGTTTTGCGATTTCTGAAGACCTATTACACCCGCACAAACCTGTCAACGGAGTAAAAGATCCCAGGGAACTCTGCATGACAGGCTGGTAGTCACCTCTAAGGCATCTCGGGGTGGGTGAGGTCAGTGACGTTGGGCGGAGTGGCAGAACTGAGGGGGTGTCAGTGAAGTTAATTTCGGCGGTTGAGGACGAACTGTCAGGTTCCACATAGACAGTAGGGTACTAAGAAACTTAAACCGCCCATCGACCCTCACTGAGTTTGCGATCACTAGTAAGGATAATAATGTTTCCGGCATGCGGTCAGAAGGAATAGGTTAGAGAGCTTCTTCAGTCGTGGATTCATCGCAGAACACCAGCCCTCCTTGTGTCGTGTCATGGGTGACACGGACAAAGTAGATGGGGCTTGAGCGTTCGGATAGCTGAGAAATGAAGCTCAATTCGGAACGATTACGAACGCATGTAGGGTTGATGCATCGATGGTGTGGTCAGGGCAATCTTTGCCTTTGCCAGCCCAGTGACGGCCGAACCTGATCGGGCGATAATCAGCGTGAGAGTGTGCGGACGAATTCGGGCGTAAATACGGGTCCCACTCAGCGCGCTTTCCGTACCCACTCACCTCATTCTTCCACAACCACCATGTCCATCACTAAAATTCACGCCCGTCAGGAAAGTCTTTTCCTCTCTCCCCCTGCCACCATATCATGTCCCTGAGTTTGTCCCAACAAATAGATATTCGACTCTCGCGGTAACCCGACTGTGGAGGTCGACCTTTACACTGAGAAGGGCATGTCTCTATCGCCTACGACTTGGCTCAGTATTTAAAACCAGCGCACACATATAGGTCGCTACCGCGCTGCTGTGCCCTCTGGCGCGTCCACAGGTGTACATGAAGCCGTTGAGCTCCGTGATGGCGACAAGAGTGCCTACGTCGGCAAAGGTACGCGTATATTCCCTTTGTCGCTCTTGCAGCTCACATGTCGGCATAAAAGGCGTCTCCAAGGCTGTTGGCAATGTCAACGACACGATTGCGCCCGCATTGATCGACTCTGGTCTCAAGGTCACGCAGCAAAAGGAGATAGACGACTTCTTGATCAAGCTCGATGGGACACCGAACAAGGGCAGGCTAGGTGCTAACGCCATCCTCGGCGTATCCATCGCAGTTGCAGATGCCGCCGCGGCCGAGAAGGGCGTCCCTCTGTATCAGCACCTTGCGGATCTTGCGGGCGTCAAACCCCCATACGTTCTCCCAACCCCCGCGCTTAATGTTATCAATGGTGGTTCTCACGCTGGAAACAAGTTGGCCTTCCAAGAATTCATGCTTCTTCCTACCGGCGCGTCGAGTTTCACTGAGGCGATAAAAATCGGCACCGAGACCTATCACACCCTCAAGAAGGTTATCAGCGCAAAGTACGGCATTGACGGTGGGTTACACGTTCGCATATACACTGCACTGCATTTTCCCCTTGGATTTATTCGTCTGAACCTCATAGCTGTCAATGTGGGTGACGAGGGAGGTTTTGCGCCCAACGTTTCCGGCGCAGAGGAATCACTCGATCTCCTTACAGAGGCGATCAAGAAAGCCGGTTATGAAGGCAAGATCAAGATAGCGCTCGACGTCGCCTCGTCCGAGTTTTACAAGGATGGGAAGTACGATCTTGACTTCAAGAACCCCAACTCGGACCCGACCAAGTGGATTTCAGGCGTTGAGCTCGCGGATCTCTACATCAGCTACATTAAAAAGTACCCCATCGTGTCCATAGAGGATCCTTTCGACCAGGACGACTGGGAGGCGTGGTCCCACTTTACCTCAAAGGCTGGTATTCAGATTGTCGGTGATGATCTGACCGTAACAAACCCACTGCGCATCAAGACGGCCATCGAGAAGAAGGCTTGCAATGGTCTCCTGTTGAAGGTCAACCAGATTGGCACCATCTCGGAGTCTATCCAGGCGTGAGTCACGGTTTCCAGGGTTCGATTTGTGTGATTGAGGTTGATAAATTGTGTTGGTGTTCAAGTGCGCAGCTCTCACAATCCGACGGGTGGGGCGTCATGGTCTCCCACCGCTCTGGCGAGACAGAGAACACGCTGATCGCAGATCTGGTCGTTGCTCTGGGTACTGGTCAGATTAAGACGGGCGCGCCGGCGCGCAGTGAGCGTGTTGCGAAGTACAACGCATTGCTCCGCATCGAGTACGGGATCCTCGCCTTGCATTCGCTCTATAATATCTAACATGTTTGGCTTTACAACGCAGGGAGGAGCTCGGGGGCGACTCGTCGTATGCAGGTGACAGGGGCCTCTCCGCGGGATCAACTTGGCCCGTCCTGCTGAAGAAGTAAACAAAAAAGCGTGTACGCTGCATGCGTATATCAACAAAATGTATCCTTGAGAAATGGCTGAAGATCGGAACGAATCTGAGGACTTGTTGCTACCAAACTTGTGGCTCCGCCCCCCATGTACTTTTGCACTCAGGGTGTAATAAATCAAAACTACGAATATTTATGGGATGCTGTCGATCCATCGCCGTACTTGTTACCTTGCGTAGAGTCAGGACTTGACAATTGTAAGTTATCAGTTTGTGAATATGTGGATCTCCCTGTGCGATAAGATAAAGATAACGCCTCGACACGTCTGGTATCTGCTGACCGTACTACCTACAAAGTGGGGCTGCCTTTTCAAATAAGTTGACGTACTGTACTCACCGTGCCAGGTGTTCTATTGATCTGATCGTAGAGAATCCTATGATAGGCATGTTGCATGTTGCATTTGACCTCTACGGGGTGCTGGGTGATAATATCATGGTTGTTGACCGCCTCATTTCTCCCTCGACAGTTGATATCAAAGGAGGGTTCGAGAAGCGGCTTTCGGGGGGGATCCATCTTTGCGTTCCATACGGCTTGTATTTTACGACTCAGAATATGAAGAAAAGGCGGAGTTGCACTGTGCGGTTCGGCGCCAAGGGACATCCCTCCCCCCCAAAAAAAAACAAATAATTCAAGTGATATTATTGTGTATTGACCGATTTGTCTTCTCTGTCTATTAAATTGTGCTTCTGATAAGGAGTGAGGACTTCTAAAATTTGAACACTTGGTCCTCCGTACTCTATATCCCAGCTCCTTCAGAATCCCGCCGACCGCACCCGGCTTGGGGTCCTCTTTTCCGGCGACCGCATTGACCTGTCCCGGTGGGACTGGTCCGCCCACGAAATTTCCAGAGTTAGCATAAAACGCAAACGGCGGAGCGGAAAAAGTTGGTTGGTTGCAGAGGGGAAAACGTAGGATGTGTGTGTATGCAAAAAAACGAACTCACCACATATAAGCACCTTCTTGTCGCCACATTCGGCCGGCGGAACACGCGCGCTGATGAGCTCGCGGTTAATGTTCCCCTCGGCACCGGCCCAGACCGCTAGTGGGTTATCGAGTGTGTGGACGACGCGGAGTGCGGCTAGCTCATCACGGAAGAGGATGTCCTACTTGGACACGTTGGCATAGAGCCGCGTGAAGTACGTCTTGTTCGCGGGGACGCGCAGCGCACTGTCAAGATGCTGGTAGAACGGCGTGATGCCCGAGCCACCACCGATGGGTACGACGCCCTCGTCCTCGTGCTCGTTCACTGTATGGAATGGGAAAAGAAAGCATGAGAAACGAAACAAGTGGGGGAAGCCTACGTACCTTTGTAGGGGAACTTGGGGGTGGGGCCCTTGACGGCGCTCGTGCACGTACTTGCTTATCACGCCCTTCTCGTATTTCTTGATCAACAATACGATCTCACCCTCGTGCTCTGGGCGAGAAATAGGTGTATATGCGCGGACGGCCAACTTGCCCTTCTTATCCTCCGATGCACCTGGTACGCCCTCAGACGCACGCACGACGACAAGCGACGTAAAGGGGGAGAGCGCAGCGCCGCTGCCGTCGCCGGGCATCTCGAAGACGAAGCGAGAGTTGTTGTGACCGTACGACTCGACAGTCTTCAGATTGAGGTCGAGGAAGCCCTCCGGGTCGAGGGCAGACGTGGCTTGTTTCGGCTTGGTCGAGGCGGATGAGGAGGACGTATTGCCAGCGCCGCCTAGGAAGGCGTATGTCGGGGGCTCCACGAGCCCCGCGCTGCCCAGGTAGAACAAGACATTGGACGAGGACTTGGTGGATCGCCCGGTGCTGGTGCTGGAAAGGCGGACCGGGACAGGGCGTAGAGTGCGGGGGGCGAAACGGAGGACGGACATAGAGAATGGAGGGACGGTTGCCGGCGCCAGCCGCTCAAATAGCGGCGGCGCTGCCCACGGTGCTACCTGGCATTAGACGCCAGACAGGGCCGCCTCGCTCTCACCCTCGGAGGGCTCGGACATGTCCAGCTGGCGCTTAGTATCATTTACCACCATCATGTCATGATCCAGCAGGGAGATGCATGGACGAATCACCGAACTGAGATCCGCGTGGGGACCGTATCGAGTTCAGGCTCTCACCCGATTAATTTTGATCCAGTTCGCTTCCGAACTTGAATCCGTCCTCCAGCCTGAGAACTACGGACAGGACGACTCATGTATGTGTATCATCATGCCACGTTGTACCTCAGGCCCTCGACCCCACCGTAATGTGCACCCGTATTGTTACGTGTTATTAGCCCTCATTTTTCTTCTTCTCAGCCTCTGAATGGTCAAGCTCTGACGATCTGACTAACGCTTGTTCATGTCCCCACGAGCACTGGTATCCACTGGCTGGCCACTGAGATGAATCCAAGGTTGAAGAAGCTTCCTAATCTGTTCTTCCTAAGAGTCTGCAGGACTCTGGGAGAGGTCATTCATCTCCGTTCAGCGCTCGAGGCTCAATTCAGGATTGATACACACTTCATCATTTCTAGTACATGTGGAACTCCCAGTTCCCCTTCTTCCAATCACGAAAATTTGACACGGACATGCGGCCTTAGAGTTCTTCCTTTCGTAGTACTGTGTTGGGGCATCGACACCCCTGTGTCTCCTAGGGTGAGTTATTCGGTTGGAGTTGGAAAGTCCGTGTCGCTTTGATACTGGAACCTGACTAGTAACCACAGCAAGATGGCTTTCATTGAATTCGCCTTTGCTGTCTCTTTCGGCGCTCTCGCTCTTGCTATACCAGCATCTCAGCTTCATCATATAGACAATATTGGTGTGGTCTGCTTAGATTCATGCTGATTTGGCAACAAACTTGATCAAACCAATGTAGCCTTCGGCCAAGTTCCTACCAGGTCTGCTTGCCGATCTCCAAACCCAATGTGACTGCCGACTGCTGATGCGAATGCAGTTCCCAGTTGGGAATTAACGAGGTGTCACTCATCCTCAAGATAGTGCCAGAAAGTCGGCAAAGAAGTCTTTTAGTTTTCATATGTTTTCCGGTTTCCGGAATTCTAAAAGGCGAAAACCTATCAGAGCCCCGAGGGGTTTGTTATCAGTTATCAAAGGTTTCGCTTTGCTTGATCCGCGGTTGTGCAAGGCGATTCAGAATGAGTAGGTACTTAAGGTTTAATGCGTACTAGGGGGTTCTGACACGTCACCGACCGCGTAGGTCCCACTGGCAACGAGGCTCTTTGTGGACTCACCCGATCGAAGACCACTAATGGGGGTTTCTCTACGATCTTCCTGGGCATGCTCTTCAGCCTTATTAAGACGGTTGTCGACGGTAAAGAGGAGCTTCTTACCTGTTTTTTTCTCCCCAGCGCCGTCCCCTTTGAAACGCCCTACACATCTCAACCACTTCCGAGCAACTTTGAACACGGCGATGTCCATCAAATCTCTCTTCCTCATCTCTTTCGCCGGCGTTGCCGTTGCGGCCATCCCCGCTCCAACGGCTCAGCCTCGTGAGGAGAATGGTGTGTCCTGTTTGAATCAACATCTGTTGATATGGGTTTGATGAATCACAAACCAAACGTAGGTCTCATTGACCGTGACGGTGCTATTGCCCGCTGGGTTAGAAACCAATGCCTGTTGCACAGAAACTGGCATGATGGCCAAGGCGGAGTCTGTGAAGGGACAAAATATAAACCTTATAAACACCGTGACGATTAACTGTCTAAAGTTTGAGTGGTCACATATATGGAGCAACGAGCGCGCACCAAACAGTGAAGTCTGTGAAAATCTGACGACAATGGGGACAAACAAGAACTCAGACATAAAGTCCCCGGGAGACCTGCGACCTGAGTGCAAGGCATGAACAGATATGTATAGAGCGATATCATCCCACGACTACTTCAGTAAGGGATCGGCCGAGCTTCATATAAAGGAGGCATTCGGACCTTCTGAATAACAAGTCTATATGAAGTAGAGATAATATCGTCGACTCTATGCCCTCAAGGCACAGGCATATCCGACGACTGGGCCGGGATGAAGGAATTGGAATGATGTATTAACTTCGAAACGACATGAGGGGGCATTCATCCGCGTGGTAAAAAATCCATCGAGAAAACCAGGTTATCGCACAAAGTGGCATGGAAAAGAGCCAAGGGCAAGATGAGAAACAAGCTCATCTGGTTTTCAGATCTCAGTCTCGTTACAAGTCTGAAGAGGGTATCTTTACCTCAATACCAAACATGCCAAAAGGTTTCAAGTTTCCTGAGGGTGGCAAAGCCGTGCGCGATTCGGATTTGAAATGCCGTTATACGTTCAAGAGGTTGTGTCGTGCCTTCCCCAGGCTGGAATGAGTTCAGCTCTAAGTTTGAATGATAGAGAATTGAGGTTCCATGGTACGGGTGCCACGTCGGTGTGCAAGAGCCGAGACAAGAACATCGTTGGGAAGAGCGTTAAGACTCGGAGCAGGGGCGCCATTATGTTGGCACAATTAAGAGTTACCGTAGTAGCAGGCTTGCTTGACATACTGTAGAATTGCTGAGTTTAACGCAGATTTCAGCTATTGTTTATTGACCGACGAATCCCCAACGTCATCACGTCCACATGCCCGCGATGACGACGCCTACAAGTTTAAGAATGAATACAAACCTCTGAACAGAGATGTAGAGTTGTAAGCCGGACTTCCAAATTCATCAGAATAAAGTCACATTTAATTGATTTTGCGACTCGCTTCCAGAGGACAGTCCCAATAATGTCGCAATGTAGTACCAAAACCATTTTCCACATATGGAAAAGTTGGCCGCAGCAGAGGGTCCGTTCAAACCCCCTTGAACTGCTTAAGCTCTGGTGAAGGTCCAAATGGGCGAATGGGGTACTGGTAAGCCTGAGCGAAGGGGATAAAATTATGAAGTCAATTAATACAATAAGGGGATATTGATATGAGATGAGAACAGCAGCCTGAGCCTGAGACAGGTCGACGCCACCGTCACGTGCAGTGACTGACATGACACAAACAAACACCAGTTTTCCCGCACAAGTCGGGGTTTCACCTGACACTCACAAACACTCAGGCCTCAGGTTCACACATATGTGAAAAAGATACCATCACCAATACTCGAATATCCCCGTTGTCCACCATAAAAAAGGGGAAAAAAACGTTGAGTCTAGCTAC
>Ga0307510_10001679_pt1 | contig 24555 bp, 21 predicted proteins | sample 12_EM_MG_FD_207224 | JGI IMG/M metagenome (GOLD analysis project Ga0307510, IMG submission 207224) | Populus trichocarpa ectomycorrhiza microbial communities from riparian zone in the Pacific Northwest, United States - 12_EM | ecosystem: Host-associated > Plants > Roots > Unclassified | place... | reverse complement strand
CCAGAGTTGGAAGGGGAGTAGTTTAGAAGGGGGCAGGACAGGTGGGGCGACAAGGTGGTTTTGTGCTTCGGCACGGAGGTCCGCTAGGGCATGGTCCTTGAAGCATGGTCCCGGCCAGTTGCAGGAGAAAATGCGGGGGTCAGACTTGGAGTCCTTCTTCGGGAGGCGCACCGACAGGGGGTAGACGCTCACCAAGATCTCGTCATTGAAGCTGAGGAGCATGGAAAGTGACGTCGTGAAGAACGACGCCTGTGGCAAGTATTTGTGTTTAGCGAGGGAGAAGAGCAGGTGATGGAGGATGCGGTTGGGCATGAAAATCAATGTGTGATAAGGTGGGAGTGGGGCGGTTTCCTGAAGACCGGCTATCACCGCATTCGCCGCCGCCCGCATTCGATCTGTGTCAGCGCAGAAGCCCATCGCTATCAGGAAGCCATTTTGAAAAACGAAGTAGCCTGCAACAAAGTGGTCGGGGTGGGGAATCGGGTAGATGTGAATCGGGGTGTGGTTTAGGGGGGGGTTGTTCATGATTGCAGTGATGTCGGACACAAGGTTGGTGCTTGGTGTTGTCGTCAGGTAGTTTGAGACGCGTGGGTGTGTCCAAGTGACATGTGTGGGAATGAAGAAGGGGGGGAAGGTAGTGGGGAGGAGGGAGGTTAACGGGGTGGGGATGGGGTGGGAGAGGTGGTGGTAGGCCGCAGGATCTCGTGTTGTGATAGTCCGGAGCTTGGTTGTGGGAGGAAGGCGGGAGAGATGGGCAGTGAAGTTCTGGTGGTATCCTGCAAGGGTGAACCTGAACGGAGGGATGGAGAGCATGTTGTGAAGAGGACCAACGGGCGTGGTGCGGAATGTGCCACTGATGCGCCAGACAGCGTCGTTTTGTGCGACTTGGAAGATTTGGAGCAGTGATTTTGGAGGGCGGTAGGACCACAGCGGGAAGCTGTAGAGGAGGACGGGGGGGACGACGGCGCGAAAGATGCGTCGCCAGTTGTCGAAGTCGAGGCCCCTGACCGAGTTTCCCAGGACATGAAGGGCGCGTACAGTAGATCGGGCGCGTGCTGCCATGATCTTCGCATGGTCGTCCCACTTGAAGCGCTCATGGATGAAGACCCCAGGGTAGCGGACCTTAAAGGCTCGCCGGACTGCCAGCTCCCCGCTGCCGGGGAGACGTAGGCAGACTCATGCGATGGGGGACCCTATCAATCGCGGGTCGGGGCGTGCTGGTTGGAACGAGCTGTATTCAGTTTTGTCCGGGTCGATGCCTAGACTGTTGCGCGTCAGCCAGGATGTGAGCTCCTCGAACGCCTGAGCGCATTTCCTGGACGCGGTGACGTGCGTGACGCCAGTGGCGAAGATTGCCCCATCGTCTACGTACAGGCTAAGTGAGCGGAAGCGCCACTCCTCTGCGATCCGCAGAGGGGGAGCGTGTATAAGGAGGACAGGATCGGGGACAGCGGTGAGCCTTGAGGCGTACCGTGATTCAGTTCCACCTCTGGGAGGGATTCTCCGTTGAAGGACATGATGATCCGTCGATCTGTGAGGAACGAACGGACCCAGTCACACAGGGACTCCGCAAAGCCCAGGAAGGAGAAGATGTGGACGAGGCGATCGACATGGAGGTTGTCAAAAGAACCCCTTATGTCGAAGAGGATAAGAGCGGCAACGTGACCTGACTTCGTGCAAGACTGAGCCGAGTGGACTAGGGCGAGGGCCGCATCTGTCGCGCTATGGTAGTCTCTGGAGCCAAATTATGTGGGGTAGGGGTGGTACCGCACCAAATCCAAGAGGATCCGCTTCGCCACAATCTTCTCCAGGAGTTTACCGCAACACTCCAGGAGTCGCGGCACGCCACAGAAGTGTGATCGCGGCATTGAAGAGGTCCGGGAGGCGGGACGGGTTGGAGCCGTGGCACCATTTCAACAGCTTGTATCCGATTCCCGTCGGACCGGTGCCGATTAGTTCAAGGTTTTGGCAAAGTTCACCGAGACTTCTTCGGCGGTGATGGGGGAGAAGCTCCTGCGGTGTACCGGAAGGGGGTCATCGGGGTGGGAAGGAGGGATAGGTTTCAGGACGTGGGGAAAAACCTGTCCGACAGGACTTGTCGGATATCGGTCGTCGAGGTGGCAAGGGAGCCGTCGATTTTTAAGAGTGATGGGATGCGATTGGCTCGGCGGCCGTGACGCCAAGCTGTGGCTTTCCACAGGTGGTCTAGGAAGTCGTTTGACCACGCGCGTTTCTTCTCAATATCAGACAATCCCTGTGTTTAATTTGTTGTACGTTTTGTGTTTTTTATTTGGCTAAAAAAATAAATACGCGACAAGTAACTTAGCCGAGAGATAACATTTCCACTTTCCACGTTTACAGGGCGTGCATACCTTACACTCAGTGACTACACCTTGGGGCCAAACAGTCTGATGTTACTCACCGACCATCGGCCACCTTTGCTGGATCGACGATCTTCGGTCACAACAGCCACAAATCAGAAAGTCCCAATTGCAAGGAGGCGGCCATACTCCGGCCGAACCGGCAAGGATTGTTGCAACTGGGTGTTCACTTGCGTAGTAATACACATATGACCTCGCATATACCGCAGCACCAAGTGCTTCGGAGTCCCAGGATGAAGCCTCGATTCAACAGCAGAGTCGTGCGACGATACCACCGTCCTCACGTATGGCTCGGGGAAAGACCCATGGGGCATTCTCGTCCACTTGTTCTATGGGTGGTAGGTTGTCTCTTTCCACACCCGTAGTTGGCGGCTGCAGGCGACATACAGTAAGTCAAGCACTACAGCAATCTCTCCTGGAAACCAATTTTGTGCTAAGAACGCATTGTCTCACCACTCCGTAACCCCCTAATCGTTCGCACCTTGAGTATCGACTTCTCATATGCCATCGGGACGCAAACCCCTGCCTCAAGGCGCTTAGTTTCATCTGCTAACTCACGACTACTACCCTCATGTTCATTCTTACGATGGCAACCCTAACCTCGCCACACATAATGTGCGGAGAGCCCTATTCTTCTGGAGCAGGGATGTGCTGGGCTAACTTTCTATGTTTTTATCAGGGATTAGTACTAGCTAGTGGTACAGGATAGTGAGGGAAGGATCATTTCCTAAATCTTCCGCATTGAAGGGATTGATGTCTCCGTATTTTGCTTCTCTGTCAGTTACGCGCGGAAATATAGCTGTTCGACACTAAGCGGCGGTTCTGGTTATTCGGGCAGAGTGACGAGCACGAAATATAGAGACGGTGTGGAACTTTTTCAAACTCGTACTATCGTCGCAAAGCACCACTGGCAAAAAGGCGGCCCGTGCGCGGCCCTCGGTGTTCAGACTACATGATTGTTGGGGGAAGCGGTGACAGTGCGTGCGGTGTGGAGGTTGAAGGGGATTCTTCAAGTCATGTTGCGCACTCGTGGTCTTGACGGTCGTCGTGTGCAGGATGCGGTTGCATCATTTCTTGGAAAGGCTGATGCAGTTGCTGTAAATATATTCATCGTTAAGCGGAGTAAGCGCGGATAACGCCGAGAGTTGGAGAAAGAGTTGGCCCGTCTTGCGCTCGAATGTTTTCACTTGCTGCAGCGGGTATTGATATTACTTTTCCTTCGCCAGCCTCTTCCCTTTCCCTCTCCGTCTGCCTCAAGGTGTCCACACACTCACGGCAGCTCCAATTCGACTCAAAACATCGTCGGCGTCCACTACAGGGTGGGCAAGAAAATCGGCGAAGGCTCCTTCGGTGTTTTCTTTGAGGGTCCGTCTCCTCCCTCCCTACATCAACTCCCAGAGTCCTACCTAACCTGGCTCCTTATCCTAGGCATCAGCCTGCCCAACTATGTAAACGCATCATCGTCGATCCTGGTTACCTAGGAAGCCTACACTGCCCAAACATGACCTCGACCTATGATGAAATTGAACGAGTCGTGCCAGAAAGAGTGCAGCTCAAGACTGGCGAACACCACTTGATGTACTGATATTCGGAACTGGATTCTCAATGGTGTGTCGTTGGTAGTCGTGCGTTGCGTGAGAACCGTCATGCTGACAGCACCTTCCGTGGGTATGTGACAGCTGCCCCCTCGCCTGGAGATCTTTGGCGTTGGTAGTCTTCGGCTTGGCGACTATTGGAAGTCGAAGGGTGGACCTGAAACCCATTATGGGCTTGGTGCCGAACTTTCCCAACTACTTTGTGTTCCTTGGTACGTCCGCAGTACCAGTCTCACGGTACCCATGAGACACGAACTTTTGTGGTGCACAGGGCCAAACAGCGCAGGTGGACGTGCGTCGGTCGTTTTCAACGAGGAAGTGCAGGTGCGTGGTGTGACTTGGGGTTTCAAAACCCTCAGGTTTTTCGTCGGTGGGGCCGTTCCTGAGAGATCGCGCTCGCGTTCAGATCCAACACACAATACGATTGGTCAAACCTATCCTCGAAGGCGAGGTACGGTCATTCGCGATCCGCGAAGAAGCGATCGCAAAGTACAATTCGTGGATGCAGAGACGGCTCGCTCGGACGGTGTGGAACCATTGTCAGTCGTACTATCGCCACGACGGCACAACGGGCAAAATTTTCGTGATGTTCCCAAGGCATGTCACCCCTTTCTGGTGGCTCGTGCGCCGCCCTCGGTATTCAGACTACGTGATCGTTGGCGGGGAACTGTGGCGGTGAGGGATTCTTCTAGTCACGTTGCAGCTGGCGGTCTTGATGGTCGTCATGGGCACATTGTGTGGCGGGAGGTACTTGTATCAGTTCCTGGAGATGGTGACACAGGTATTGTAAATATGCGGTATTCCCTCCTATCCTGGTGCCCTAGTCGTTGAAACTATCAACACATGTTTTAGTTAGACATGAAATGTAATGTATTATCTACTCTGCGTGGATCATCTCGGTTATATGATCCTACATTTCGAATTTGTTCTGTGCTCACTCGCTGTTGCAAAATAGTCAGCATAAAAGCAATGCCCATTCAAATCCTCGACCTCGACCATGCGCAGTAGTGAACAAGTTCACCCCTTGTTCAAGAGGAATTTTCTTGTCCCTCACAGCACGGACAGCAGCGCGAAGTGCCTTGAGTTGGCAATGGTGAATGCCTCTGGCGAGATACTGATCCCCTATCAGTGCGCACGAACCCAGGACCAGATATCATTCGTGGTTCGCCTATCCTGCACCTACTGTCCTGGACTGGTGATCTCTGTGTTACAAGCACCGAATCTCACCGCCCTTGTGCGCATTATTTTTCTTCCAACAAAAAAATCGACAACATAAAATTGTATCCATAAGTCTCCACAATCAGGGAATCTGCAAAACGATGGATACATGCATGCTTATCACGGCTACTGGAACTCTGGTCCCCACATACCATCTGGCGTACTGGCACGGTAGTGGAGCAATGTCATGGTACACCAGCTTGAACTTGAACCAACCGAACACCCTATCCTATAATCATGTTGCGGGCTCACCCTACTCCATCCCACCATTTGCCTGACATAAATAACAGTGTGCGCCCTTAAATGAAATAGTCAGAGCGATGGCAGCACCCATACAAATCCAACTCGGATACTCACAGGTGCTACAGCATCATACGATCGCCACTGTCACGCGCCATAGTGAACAAAATTCACCCACTGTTCGAGCGGAAGGTTCTTCTTTTTCCTCAGAGCCCGCACAGCATCCCGAAGTGACCTTGCAGACCTCTCGTAATACGGGACACCCGCTTGATCAGCCGAGAACATCGACTTGTAGAAATGCTCGGCCAGATCACCTCCATCTTGGTCCGCCATCGCCCACATCGTCCCGACCACGCTTCTGAATCCGCAGTATTGAACCGCTGCCGTCAGGTGGAGGCCCTCGTCTGCGATGCTGCCTTCTGTCAATTCTGCTGTGTGACAAGCTGAGAGGAACGCGAACTCTGCATCAGGAAGACGAGATCGCACGATGTCGAGGAGAGTGAGGCGATTGCCTTCATGAAGCCCGAAATGTGCCTCGAATGGTTTCTCTGGAACTAGGTTCCCGTGGCACACAAAATGGGCAAAACGGTGATCCTGGAGGCCTTCTAATACGGCAGAATTCCTTGCCCTTTTCCCCAAAAATGTTGTCACTTTTGTATCGAGGCGTTGTATGGTCCAGATTTCAGACCACGCCTGTTGTAAGGCGTCATCGGGATTCGCCACAAGTAGTATTGAAGGTTTCTCCAATGATGATTTGCCGATTTTTCGGGATTCAATGAGCGAGAATAGAGTTGGAGTATATGAAGGGATGTACAAGTCAGAGAAATAGCGCGGGACCCCATCATCTGAAGGAATAGGGCCCATCGCATGAAGGGGAAGTGAACAAAAGACAGAGGTCGGACACCACCAAATCCGGGATTGTTCTGGAATGTTCAGCCTGCGGAGTTCCTTGATCACTGGTTGGCCAACGATTTCATAAAGAGTCTCGAGAGCGGACCGTAAAGCACGCTGGTATTGCCTGGATTCGAGGGGGTATTCCTTTCGCGTTCTCACTAGCCGAGTCCTCAGTTCGATTGCGCGATCGTAGAAATCCTCAGGAGTAGTGATGAGTAAGGGGTCGGTATCGTGGAGAACGATGAGGATGTCAGAGCGCCACTTGGAATGGTTGATGATGATAACCGGCCCACTCGCAGCAGCAGAACGGAGATCGTCGAACGATCGTGTCTTCATGAATTCCTCGAAACCTGGGATTGCCTGTATCTTTGAAATGAGCTCGCTGCGCTTCGCCAAAAGCTTCCGATGGGACACCACAAGTCGGCCGAACATGTCCATTCCCTCGCCGTCTTTGCTTCCATCATTGTTATCCATAACTGTACCCGGAAGGAAGGACATTGTCAGGGTCTCGAGTTCGCTATTGACCGCGGTGAACTCGTTTGCTAAATGTGAATTGACTGGGAGTTGGTTGATTGAGAGGCGCAAGCCGCGCAACTCAGACCAGATCAGGGCTCTTCCTCGCTCTAGTGCCTGGATTGCGTCCCTTAGTTGACCTCTGCCGACTTCATATGAAGCGTAGTCCATTGGAAGCTCCTCACTATCAAAGCGGAGTGAGAGAAGATGAAAATGCTGTATTTCGAGGATTGGGGCATGTAGCAATGTGTCCTCCATCGATATGATGGCGGTCTCATACGCGGTTGAAGTGGTAGGATGCCCGTTGAGTCGTGCATTATATGCCCATTGGCACGAAAGCATAAGTCGCTCCCGTGCGCTCGTGGGTGTATCCTTTGATGCCATGGAATACAGTTGCATGGCTTCCTCAAAGTCGTCCCGTTTTCCAGAAAGCGATATGCGGGCTAATAGAGCGTTAATAAGGTGCTTCATGATGTAGAAGCGGCCGAAACTTGGAATTGCCAGTGGCATCTGGAGCATATCACGGAATGTGGCAATTGATTGTTCGAGGTACTCAAATCTATCAGTGCACTCGAATGCATGGAAGAGGACGTCACCCAAGGTGAGGGCAGCGCTATATATGAGACTATCCTTTGGTGGATTTGAAGCAAGGAGAAGTCGACAATATTTGATTGCCTCTTCGATCTCCGCTAAATCTGTAGTGAGATACACGGATTTGAGTGCTCGAAGATGCTCTTCCTCTCCTTTCCCCATCCACCAGTGAGTTTTGCCAGTGGTGGATTCGGCGAGAAGCGATGCAACGAGGCCGGAGAATGATGGGACATCAGTGACTTCTGTATCACCAGACTCTTGAGAACCTTCGGTGACACCAAACCACACTGAGCGCGAGTTTAGGACCCGTGCCAAAATCTCTGTGATGTAACCGCGCCTGACTCGGAAGTCATCAGTGGTAGATATTCTGAGGAATGAACGAAAGCGGTGGATCGCCTCTTCGAAATCCTCTGGATTCCAGTGTATGCAGGCTCGGTTCCATGCAAGTAATGCGGAGAAAAAGGCAACATCTTCCGGGTGTGGTCCTGGATGATTTGCATTGGATTCGGAGGATATTATTTTGTCGAAAAGAGCCATCGCTTCCTCGTAATCATCGATTGCATGAGTCGCTTTGAAGCGAGTGAAGAGATGCGCAGCAAAATTGTAGGCCAACCCACGAGAGTCCAGGCATCTATTCGCCTCCCGGAGGAAGTTAATCTCTTTATCTAAACCCTCCAGTACCGGGGATTGTTCGTGGTCGGTATAATCGACGGAAGCCAGGGCTGTAGCGGCCGCCAATAAGTGCGACTGTGGGACATCGGAGGCGAGGAGCTCGTGACAGTGGTCCACCATCTCGTCGGTGTGCCTCACTGCATCGCCAATCCCCAGCTTCACCTGAGAAGCCAGCGCCTCTACAAGGAATGCTCTGACCTGATTGGATGGGACATCGAATTCTTCGAGTGGTTGTGATTGTAGATAGTGAAAGTACTCTGCACAGCACTGGGCATCACTGGGCTGGTCGAACAGTTCGGCACGTTGAAGTAGCATGGAGGCGAGGAAAAAGAAAATCCGAACGATATTTATATCCCCGGAGAGACGAGAGAGGAATATCGCTTGTGTAAAGTGGAAGATTGACTTGTCCAAATCCTCTTTCTGCTTCGATTGAACAAAGCGATGGCTGTATAAGCCGGCCAACGCGGCGACAGGTGAAAGGGTTACAGGATTAGACTGGGGTAATGATGACAGAATACGTTGGTAATGAGAGATTTTGGAATCGATATCAGAGATTGGAACAACGGCTGTCAATGCTGACAATTAGTAACAGTTACGAATATTTGGAAAGGAGGCTGATTGGATCCATGACTTACGAGTAGCGTCGGCAGTCCAAACATGAACCTCCTGGTCCCACTTCATGGGTTCTCGGAAAACGGCTTTGGGTTGTATACCGGGAATGGGGCAAATTTCTGGAGGGGAGGGGAGTCCGAGTCCCAGATACTGCGATACTTGGGACACTCTGGAGGATGGGACGACTGCTAGCAGCGCAGCGCCTCAATATGTAGACACGAAAATTGCCCACTCATTACGGCATGAGCTGTGGACCTCGCCGAGCGCTGAACTTTGCCGCGTTAATGCCACGTCAGGTCAGGGTTCACTGTTAATGTGCCATGTGTTGCATACCTACAGGCTACTATAGTAGCTCAGCAATTCCAAGAAGTAGCCCCTTCTCAAAATCAGGAAAACCCAGTGTTTGACATTTTTTTGTACTTTTTGTGTTTTTTTTTACTAAAAAAGAGTAGATTTTTAGAAAGTGGAAAGTTGATAGGAGTTCGTCCAGCCCTCGCTCGGTGACTACACACGTTAGGTCAAACGGTCGGACAGTACCCACCGACCACCGGCCATCCGTGCTCTATCAATGGTCTTCGGTCACAACAGCTACAAATCAGAAAGGCCCATTGCAAGGAGGCGACCACTGTCCAGTCGATCGATGAATGCTCCGATTGGATCAGTAAGGATTGTTGCGATTGAGTGTTCACTTGCGTAGCAACACATATGACCGTTCAATTGCATATGCCGCAGTCGCAGGTGCTTTGGATTCCCAGGATGAAATTTCGTTTCAACAGCAGACTCGTTCGATGATACTACCGCCCTGTAGAAAGCGTGAAAGCTAAGGATTTGAGTTCTGGGCACGCGTCACGGTCAGGCCTCAGAACATGTGGGAGTAAACACAGGAACTATAGTATATTGAGAATACTGCTACTCACCTCAGAACACGTGGGTAAACATGGGGACTTACAAAAGGTCAAGTACAAGTATATAAGCGACTGTTGGGTCCGGAATATCAAATATTCTAAGGAACGGCTCAGCGCTCATGTCCTGGCTGCCAAATGAGTGCTAAATGGTTCATCTATCACGGTCCTTGTGGAATGGTTCGAGCAGATCTTATCGATCCGCTCCGCGCGCCATTCGTTACACTCCCCCTCATTTCGTAGGCAGTCTGCAGACTGCAGCAAAATGCCTCCTATGCAAAAATGGGGGCTTGAACATTTTATTTTGCAGCTGCAGAGCTACGCATTGGGCTGACCTGCCAGGGCCAATGGATAAGCGCAGGGGCGCGCGTGACGACGCGTGACAGGGGTGTGATTGTAAGTTGAGCAATTTGGGCGGTGGGTCACGTGAATTAGCCGCTCTCAAAGAGGAAGGTGAACCAGCACTTTGGTAGAGCTGTCAGAATTTCGTACTCAGAAAATAAAGAGATCTTGGATTAGTCGATGTAAAACAAAACAAACATAAAACATGTGCTAAGCAGAAAAAACAAATCTCGGAATAATTAATGTAAAAAAACAAACATAACGCGTTGCAAAACACACGCATATTCAAGCCCATAAACAGCAAAGGAAAGGCTTTTCATCCTTTTATAGCTGGTCATATATCATAAATGGAGTAGTGGAAATAAGGCGCGTTGGTGTGGTAGTAGTTATGCTCGTATCTCCATGTTTGAGCAGGGGGTGTCTGTGGGTTCGATTCCGCGTTCGTGCAATGTATTTTTTGTGCGCGTATATATTATTTATTTTATGAATAGCAGTTAGCAAAAATGTTACCTGTCATACTGTTTTGTTAGCCACAAAAATGAATAATATATGCGGCATGAAGCGGTCCGATCATCGGGGCGGATGCTGACACGAAATATTGCAGAAGTCGATTTTTTATTGAGAAGGCGAAACGGCCCGGCATCGCCGTGCATGCGCAAAAAATACATTGCACAAATGCGGAATCGAACCCACAGACACCCCCTGCTCAAACATGGAGATACGAGCATAACTACTACCACACCAACGCGCCTTATTTCCACTACTCCATTTATGATATATGACCAGCTATAAAAGGATGAAAAGCCTTTCCTTTGCTGTTTATGGGCTTGAATATGCGTGTGTTTTGCAACGCGTTATGTTTGTTTTTTTACATTAATTATTCCGAGATTTGTTTTTTCTGCTTAGCACATGTTTTATGTTTGTTTTGTTTTACATCGACTAATCCAAGATCTCTTTATTTTCTGAGTACGAAATTCTGACAGCTCTACCCAGGCTCCTAACCAGCCAACTGGGCAGGTTACGCCTAATCCTAGTAGCGTAGCGTACAAATCCCTGTACTGTGTGTAGCCAATCAGAGCCATTTCGGGTTATGCCGAGTGTGATTATGTCAACCATGAACTTTAGTTTTGCGCAACCTGCCCAGTAGGCTGGCACAAAACGTCAGCCACAAGCGTGGGATACCTTAGTCAACAGCAGGAGAATGCAAACCAGTTCGCAAAATTCAGTCACATGACGCACACATAGCTGGAACCGGGCCGGCGGGTGAACACCCAAAATCAGTGCTCGATGGATGGACCTTTGTACCCAACCTCTAAAATGGAGAGTAGAAGCTGCAAAAAAATGGTATAAGAGTCTTAATACATGCCATGAGTCAGGCACTGAAAAATAAGCATATCCAATGACAGCAGGATGATCCAGATGAGAACAAATATTCAACACCATTCAGGAATTGAACCAACGACCTGTCCCGCCCATAAATGCTGGCTAAAATGTAAAAACCACTACACCACTTAGCTTTACTATTAATATCCTTTTAATCATATATGACCAGCAGCGCAAAGGCTACTATGTGTCATTGATGTCCCAACACCTCTTTCATACCAGTATCATGGTAGCAACCCCACATGTGTAAAGTAAAATAAGGAAATTTTTATGTTTCTGGTGGACGGGAGTAATCAACGAGCCTATCTACAATGCATCCAGGTCATGTGACTGAATTTTGCGAACTGGTTTGCATTCTCCTGCTGTTGACTAAGGTATCCCACGCTTGTGGCTGACGTTTTGTGCCAGCCTACTGGGCAGGTTGCGCAAAACTAAAGTTCATGGTTGACATAATCACACTCGGCATAACCCGAAATGGCTCTGATTGGCTACACACAGTACAGGGATTTGTACGCTACGCTACTAGGATTAGGCGTAACCTGCCCAGTTGGCTGGTTAGGAGCCTGATCTACCAAAGTGCTGGTTCACCTTCCTCTTTGAGAGCGGCTAATTCACGTGACCCACCGCCCAAATTGCTCAACTGTGATTGTATGACTGACGCGTGACGACCAACAACAGCCCCCTGCGGTAGGGATTGGCAGGGGGTAGGGTACAGTGGGGTTGGGGTCAGGGTGGAAGTTTGTCCACCGCAGGGCCTGCGGTGGCTCTGCGCTCATCTCCAAGGACGAAGCCACGCGCTTCGGATGACCCTCAAAATGGAAAATCGGTCGGCTCCTCGACGACAAGATGGGATGATGGTGAATGGGCACCGGGGTGCGTGGTTGCCTTCTCATGCTGGTGCCGTTTGACTGACTTGACCTTTGCACGGCCAGCATTTTTCTTGTTGCATTGTTGCGTTCGTCGATGCCAGCTGTGTCGTTTCTGTTGGCCTCAACAGGCCTTTTCGACTCTGAAAATTTGCTCTCCAGTTGGCCTCCTTCCAGGATCCCAAGGGCCTGCTCCCTCCCAAGAGGACAGGACGTCCTTCGCGCGACAGTTCTCGGGGCGACCAGTCTTGCTCGTGTACGACCTCGTCCGGGCTCCCCTGTGACAATGCCTTGGGCCTGCGCTCACCTTCTTGCGGAAACGCCTCTGGTTTGCATTTGCCCTTTTGTGGCGTTGCCTCGACTATACGCTCGCCCTGTCGCAGCGCCTCGCACCCATCCTGGCTTTTGCCCTCATTAGGTCTCCCTTGCGGTGGCGTGTCGACTTCGCGCTTGCCCTTCCGTGGCGGCACGTCGAGCTCTTACTCGCCTTTTTGCGGTGTCTTGTGCACGCACCCGGCCCTTCCTTTCGGGTCTCGCGGCGGCTGTTCTGGCTCGCGCTCGCCTTCTTGTAGCCGCGTTTTGGGCCTAAGCCCAACTCGCCTTACGTCCAGGGTGCTAACGCCTCGAGCTTGGCGGCGGCGGCGCTCGCAGCCCCGCCAGCGGGTTCGACGCCAGGGGTACTGTCGGCCATGGCATGTGTAGCGCCCGCGACTGGTAGCGCTCCTCTGCGTCCGCATTCTTGGCCACGCCACCAAGCCCGAAAGGTTCAATGCCTTCAAGGGTCACAGGTGAGTTGCCCGATATTAGTGGCATTCTCCCTGCTTCCTGCAAGTCTTCTGCTTGCACATCGGGTGGCTTCCAGCGTTCGGGGCGATGGTCTTCGGTGGCGCGCCGCTCCATGGCAGCGCCTTCACGCGAATTGTCGCGCGAGGGTGTCAGATGGTGGAAAGGGCGAAAATGAGGAAAATTGGGGTTGGTTGTGCAGCATACTGCTTGCTGCCCACACGTGGTGAGTCAATGTTTTGCTCCCCTTCGAGCAGTGATGTTGACCCGAAATCGATGTCCAGATTAATGAAGACGACATCCGGGCTGGGCCACGGACCAGGGTGCACACGGGCACCCTTGTCGAGAACAGGCCTCTGCGCCTGATGCGCGCGGACACGGGCCTTCGGATTGATAGATTTTGGCTCCAAATGGTGGAGCCGTGCGTTTGTGGGTCGTGGGAGTCAGGAGGGTGTCCATGTGCCCCTCCGACGGGCGTCTTGCCCTCTGGTGCGTCTGCTCGCCCGAGCGACTCCAACAGCTCTCCCTCATCGGTGGGGGCTCGGAGCTGCTCAGGCGATTGGTGAGTGGGGTGGTTCCGTGGCATCATCTGGCGTGTCATGCGGCTGCGGCTCCAAATCCGTACCGTGATCTGGTATTGGGATTGCCGGCATCCCTGCGTTGACGGCTAGGAGCGCTGCGTCCTAGCAGCCTCGGGGGTGAGGGGTGATCGTCGTCGTGGCGAGGTAAGGAACTCTGCATCCTCCAGCGTTGCAAGTGGCTGATCCCGGGCTCTTGCAGCTTGATGCGAGGATCCTTGTCCTCTTCGATGCTTGTGTGCTCCCTGGCGGTCCCCTCCTCCAGCGACCAATCAACCCCCGCCTCCATCAAGGTTTCTGGCTCCGCGCCTTCAGGATGCGCGCAAGCACCCATCCTCGGGTCGGCGACCTCTCCTCGTGTCAAGTCTGGCTCTATGCCAACTATTTGCGTGTGAGCAACTCCTTTGAGGGTGTCCGGCTCGCCTGGTACAACTACAACATTTGGGTTTGCTTCCCCTGGCATCGAGCCTGGCTCCGCATGAGCAACTCTTTCGGGGGTATTCTCGTTCGGGTCGCCTGGCTGCCCCACTTGTAGGTTCCCCATGGCACCAGTTTGTGCGTGAGCAACCCCTTTGATGGCGTCTGGCTCGCCTCGCCCGATATCGCTTCCAGTTCCGCGCCGACTGTTTGCGCGTGAACTTCCTGGGTCGGGTCTCCTTGGTGCTGCCGGGACAGGTCCGCCTCCACGACGACGATTTGTGCGTGGGTAACCCCTTCCTCGGCCGGCGAGTATCCCTCCTTCTCAAGATTGGCGGCGTGGGTGGCGCCCGTGGGGCTGCTCTCGGGCTGCTCTGCCTGCACTCGACGGCTCCTCTGCAGCTGGCGCTGTCGCTGGCTCCTCCTTCGGAGCATAGCGATCGCGGGCCCGATGGCCCTCCTCACCACGGCTGCGGCATTTTGCCCCTGCGCCTCCCTCTTCTACTGTTCCCCTGCCCTATGGCTGCAGGGGGTTGTCTGGTGAGTTCATTCTCCGTTCTACTGTCTTTCAGTCCTGGCTGACCAAACTCTTCAATGAGTTGGTCCCATTGCGCTTTCGCTGTTAGGCAGTCACCTGGACTTCAAACACTGCGGCAATCTCTCCCGGAGACCAATTTTGTGTCAATCACGCATCACCCCATCGCTCCGCTATCCCCCCATCGCTCGCACCTTGAGTACCGACCTCTCATGTGCCATCGGGACGCTTCGTCCCTCAAACCGCTGACTCAACACGCTTTGTTCCATCTGCTACTCTCGTATTCGCGTGTTCATTCTCACGCTGGCAACCCTAACCTTGCCACGCATAATGTGCGGAGAACTCTATTCTTTCGGGAGCAGGGATGGGCTGAACTGACTTTCTGTGTTTTTTTCAGGTTAGTACTAGCTAGTGGCACAAGGCAGTGAGGGGTTATTTCGTAAGTCCTCCCCATTTAAGCGATTGTTGTTTCCGGGTTTTGCTTCAATGTCAGTTACGCGCAGAAACATAGACGCTCAACAGTAGGCGACGGTTCTGGCTATTCGAGCAGAGAGGCGGGCACAAAGTACAACTTGTGGATGCAGAGACGGTGTGGAACTTTTGCAAACTCGTACCATTGCCACGAAAGCACCACCCACCAACGGCAAAACGGTGGTCCGCGCGGGCCCCCCGGTGCTAGGACTACATCATTGTTGGGGGGAGCGGTGACAGCGCGTGCGGAGGTTGAAGGGGATTCTTCAAGTCACGTTGCAGCTTGTGATATTGACGGTCGTCGTGGGTACATTGTCCAGGATGCGGTTGCATCATTTCTTGAAAAGAGTGATGAATTACTGTAAATATATTCGAAGCGCGGGTAAGCGCGGATAACGCCGTGAGTTAGAGACAAGAAGAGTTCACTTGGCCCCGTCTTATTATCCAAGCCCTGCTGCAGCGGGTATTAATATTCCTTTTCCTTCGCCCTCGTTTTCCCTTTTCTCCTTTCCCTTTCTTTTCCCTTCCTTCCCATTCCCTCTCTGTCTGCCTCAAGATGTCCGCACACACCCACGGCAGCTCCAGTTCGACTCAAAACATCGTCGGTGTCCACTACAGGGTGGGCAAGAAAATCGGTGAAGGCTCCTTCGGTGTCATCTCCGAGGGTCCGTCTCCTCTCTCCCCTACATCAGCTCCCAGAGTCATAGCTGACCTGGCTCTTTATCCTAGGCGTCAACCTGCTCAACTCTCGAAGCGTCGCCATCAAGTTTGTGAGCGACGTTCCTTTGTTGCTGCTGCACAGCCCGTTCACTTCGCTCTGACAATTCGACAACTCTACAGGAGCCCAGAAAGGCAGAAGCGCCTCAACTTCGCGACGAGTCTCGATCGTATCGCATATTGGCTGGTTGCGGTACTCTCGCTTTTGTCGCTTTCGCCGCGTGGCGCAATGTGGCATTATCCTCATAACTGATCCTTTGTACTCAAATGCCAGCCGGTATTCCTCAGATATACTATTTCGGACAAGAGGGTCTGTACAACATGCTGGTGATTGACCTGCTGGGGCCCAGCCTCGAGGACCTGTTCAATTTGTGCGGGCGCAAATTCACGATCAAGACGGTGTGCATGGTTGCACGGCAAATGGTGCGTTTGCTCACCCGCGCTTGTTGCGCCTCGTCTTCTGATGGGCCTTTTGATTATAGATCACGCTTGTTCAAACGATACATGAGAAGAATTTGATTTATCGTGATATCACGCCTGAAAACTTTCTTGTTGGTCGGCCAGAGTCAAAGGCTGCAAATCGTACGCGCCTCCCTTCCCTCTCACTATCGTAGGTCAGCTGTTAAACTTTGTTACCAGTTATCCACGTTGTAGATTTCGGAATGGCCAAGCACTATCGTGACCCCAAGACGAAGCAGCACATACCTTACCGCGAACGCAAGAATCTGGTTGGAACGGCGCGATATGTGAGCATCAACACTCACTTGGGAAGAGGTGCGACGATTACCTCGTTTGAGCGCGGTTCAACGACCCTGATTCCATTCACAGAACAATCTCGACGTGACGATCTCGAGTCGCTCGGACACGTTTTTATGTACTTCCTACGCGGAGGCTTGCCTTGGCAAGGACTCAAAGCGGCGACGAACAAGCAGAAGTACGAAAAGATCGGTGAGAAGAAGCAGACAACCCCCATAAAGGAACTTTGCGAGGGCTATCCTGGTGAATTAAAGCAACCTTATGACCCTGTTTAGCGACTTCTGACGTGTCTCTTGTGACGCGTAGAGGAGTTCGGAATTTACCTCAATTATGTCCGGAAACTTGGTTTCGAGGAAGCGCCGGACTATGAATTCTTGCGTGAACTCTTCGCCAAAGTGATGAAGAATAATAACGACATTGACGATGGCGTTTATGATTATACATTACTTACTTTGATAATTTCAACAGGCTAGTGATAGCTTATGCTTGCTATTTGCTAGGCGTTCCATCTAGCTATCTAGACAGTTTTGTGGTGTGATTTGCTTACTGTATGTCTGTATGATTAGGTCCGGCACACACTAAAAGGTGCACAATCGTGCGTTCAGGGGGAAGCGCCCTTGAAGATTGCATGATCAGCATGCAGAAGAGGGTGCTCGTCGGATGAGCACCAACGTAAGTTAGATACAGTAGAATACAGTTTTGTTTTGTAGGACATGCTCCTCCAGCCAGGAGGAGCAGACAACTTCTTTATGTCGACTTTGCAATAAACCTGCAGTTTGGGCCAGTTTCATTCAGTTCCATGAAGTTCTTAAGGAGTTTTGAGTCTCATTCCCCAAACTCACAACTTTACACTAGGTGTGTTACATACTCATAAGTCTCCGCAACCAGGGAACTGAATCTGCAGCAAGATGGAGGCAGGCATGCTTATCATGGCTACGGGAACTCTGATTCCCGCATAACGTCTGTCATATCGGTCCGGTAGTGGAGCGATGTTATGATATGCCAGCTTCAGCCAACTGAACATCCTATCCTGTAATCATGTAGCGGGCTCACCCTACTCCCAGTCACCATTCGCCTAACATAAATAACAATGTGCACCTTTAAGTGAACTATTCAGAGCGACGGCAGCGCCCATACAAATCCAACTCGAATGCTCACAAGTATTACAGTATCATACCATCGTCACCGTCACGCGCCATAGTGAACAAAATTCACCCATTGTTCAAGTGGAAGGTTCTTCTTTTTCCTCAGAGCCCGCACAGCATCCCGAAGTGCCCTTGCAGACCTCTCGTAATACGGGACACCCGCTTGATCAGTCGAGAACATTGACCCGTAAAAAAGTTCGGCCAGATCACCTCCATCTTGGTCCGCCATCGCCCACATCGTCCCGACCACACTTCTGAATCCGCAGTACTGAACTGCTGCCGTAAGGTGCAAGCCCTCGTCTGCGATGCTGCCTTCTGTCAATTCTGCCGTATGGCAAGCCGAGAAGAACGCGAACTCGGCATCGGGAAGACGAGATCGCACGATGTCATGTAGAGTGAGCCGATTGTCTTCATGAAGCCCGAAAAAGGCCTCGAATGGCTTCTCTGGAACTAGGTTCCCGTGGCACACAAAGTGGGCAAACCGGTGATCCCGGAGGCCATCTAATACGGCAGAATTCCTTGCCCTTTTCCCCATAAAAGTTGTCACCTTTGCATCAAGGCGTTGTATGGACCAGATCTCAGGAAAGGCTTGTTGTAAGGCGTCATCAGGACTTGCCACAAGTAGTATTGAAGGTTTCTCCAAGGACGATTTACCGAGTTTTCGGGATTCAATGAGTGAAAATAGAGTTGGAGTATATGAAGGGATGTACAAGTCCGAGAAATAGCGCGGGACCCCATCATCTGATGGAATAGGGCCCATCGCATGAAGGGGAAGTGAACAAAAGACAGAGGTCGGACACCACCAAATCCGGGATTGTTCTGGAATGTTCAGCCTGCGGAGTTCCTTGATGACTGGTTGGCCTACGAGTTCATAAAGACTCTGGAGGACGAATCGCAAAGCGCGCTGGTATTGCCTCGATTCGAGGGGGTATTGCTCACGGGTTCTCACTAGCCGAGTCCTCAGCTCGATTGCACGGTCGTAGAAATCGTCAGGGGTAGTGATGAGTAAAGGGTCAGTGTTGTGGAGAACGATGAGGATGTCAGAGCGCCACTTGGAATGGTTGATGATGATAACCGGCCCACACGCAGCAGCAGAACGGAGATCGTCGAACGGTCGTGCCTTCATAAAGTCCTCAAAACCTGGGATTGCCTGTATCTGGGAAATGAGTTCGCTGCGCTTCGCCAAAAGCTTTCTATGCGACACAACAAGTCGACCGAACTTGTCCATTCCCTCGTCGTCTTTGCATCCGTCATTGTCATTCATCACGGTACCCGGAGGGACGGAAATCGTCAGGGTCTCGAGTTCCCTATTTACCTCGGTAAACTCCTTTGCCAAATGGGAATTGAGTGGAAGTTGGTTGATTGAGAGGCGCAAGCCACGCAACTCAGACCAGATCAGGGCTCGTCCTCGCTCGAGGGCTTTGATTGCGTCCATTAGTTGACCTCTGCCGACTTCATATGAAGCGTAGTCCATTGGGAGCTTCTCAAAATTAGAACGGAATGCGAGAAGCTGAAAATGCTGTGTTTCGAGGGTTGGGGCATGTAGAAACGAATCCTCCATCAATGTGATGGCGTACTCATAAGCGGTTGAAGTTGTAGGGTGCCCATTGAGTCGTGCAATATCTGCCCATTCGCATGAAACGATGAATCGGTTCCGTGTGTCCGCGTGTGTATCTTTGGATGCCATGGAATACAGTCGCATAGCTTCCTCAAAGTCGTCCCGTTCTCTAGAGCTTGAACGTGATATGCGGACCAATAGAGCCTTAAGAAGCTGCCCCATGACGGGGAACCGGGCTAGACTTGGAATCGGCATCTGGAGCATATCACGGAATGCGGTAACTGATTGGTCGAGGTACTCAAACTCATCAGTGCACTCGAATGCATGGAAGAGGACTTTGCCCAAGGAGATGGCTGGGGGAAATAGGTAAGCATCACTTGGTGGATTTGAGGCAAGGAGAAGTCGACAATACTTGATCGCCTGTTCAATCTCCGCTAGATCTGTAGTGGAACACACGGATTTGAGTGCCCGAAGATGCTCCTCCTTTCCTCTCCCCCTCCACCAGTGAGCCTTTCCAGCGGTAGATTCGGCGAGAAGCGACGCAACAAGGCCAGAGAATGATGGGACATCGGTGATTTCGGTATCACCAGCCTGTGCTTCTTGAGAATCTTCGGTGACACCAAACGATATTGAGCGCAACTTCATAACTGGTGTCAACAACGCTGTGATCAGATGGCGTCTGGGGTCATCCGTAGAAGACATTCTCAGGAATACATGACTGCGGTGGATCGCCTCTTCGATATCCTCTGGATTCCAGTGTATGCCGGCTCGGTTGCATGCAAGGAATGCAGAGTTAAACGCAACGTCATCCAGGTGTGATCCTGGATCATTTCCACTGGATTCGGAAGATATTATTCTGTCAAAAATAGCCATTGCTTCCTCATAATCATCGATCGAACGAGTCGACATGAAGCGAGCGACGAGATGCCCGGCAAAATTGAAGGCCAATTCACGGGAGTCGAGGCGCCTATTCGCCTCCCGGAGGCATTTGATCACTTTATCTGAAACTTCCAGTTTCGAGGATTGTTCGCGAATGGTAAGATTGACGTAAACCAGGGCGTTAGCGGCCCTCAATAAGTACGACTGTGGAACATCGGAGGCAAGGAGCTCGCGGCAAAGGTCCGTCATCTCATCAATGTGTCTCACTGCATCCCCAGTGCCCAGCTTCACCTAAAAAGCCAGCGCCTCTGCAAGGAATGCCCTGACCTGATCTGATGGGACATCGAACGCTTCGAGTGGTTGTGATTTCAGATAGCGAAAGTACTCTGCACAGTAATGGGCATCACTGGGCTGGTCGAAGTGATCGGCGCGTCGATGAAGCTCGAATGCGAGGAGAAAGAAAATCTGAACGATATTTTGGTCGTCTATACCCCAGGAGGGACGTGAGATGAATATCGCCTGTGTCAAGTGGAAGATTGCCCTGTTCAAGTCCTCCTTCCGACCCGATTGCACATAGCGATTGTTGAATTGGCGAGCCAACTCGTCGACGAGTGAAAGGGTTAAAGGGTCAGACCGGGGTAATGATGATAGAATACGTTGACAATGAGAGATTTTGGCATCGATATCAGAGATTGGCACAACGGCTGTCAATGCCGACAATTAGCCGCAGTTGCGAATATTCGAAACGGAGGCCGATTGGATCCATGACTTACGACGAACGTCGGGAGTCACAATTTGAACCTCCTGATCCCACTTCATGGGCCCTCAGAAAACGGTCTTGGGTTTTATATCGGGAACGCGGCAAATTTCGGGAGAGGAGGGGAGTCCGAGTCCCGGATACTGCAATACTTGGGACACTCGGGAGGATGGCACGACTCGGAACTACTGGCAGTGCATTTTCCTTACGGCATTTTCCTTGGACTTCGCCGAGCGCTGAACGTTGAACGTTGACGCGTTATTACTACGTCGGGCAAGTGTTCACAACGTTCACACGTTCACCATTTGTTCACTGTTCATACGTTCATGCGCTGTGAGCACATACAGGCTACTATAGTGGCGTAACAGTGGCATAACTCCAAGAAGCGGCCACTTCTCACCAACTGGAAAACCCTGGGTTTAACTTTTTTTTTACTTCTTGTATACTGTATATATATATATTGCTAAATAGAGCAAATTTTTAGAAAGTGGAAAATTGAATGGAAGGAGCTGTCCAGCCCTCGCTCGGTGACAGTGACTACACGTTAGCGTTAGGATCAAACAGTCTGACTTCACTACACGTGCTCGATCAGCGATCTTCACTCATAACCACAAACTAGGCCTTGAAGCCTGAAGGCCTGAAGACCCATTGCAAGGAGGCGGCCATTGTCGATGTATGCTCCGGCTGGATCAGCAAGGATTGTTGTGCGTTCACTTGTGTGGCAGTGGAGTAGTACTGTACGCGTATGACTCTTGCATATGCCGCTGCATTGCCGCAGCGGCTACTAGTAGGTGCTTCGGATTCCAAGGATGGAACATCGTTTCAACAACAGTCTCGTGCGATGATGTCACTGCCCCTACCTATAGCTCAAGGAAAGCCTCAAGGGGCATTCTTGTCCACTTGTTCTATGGGTAGTGTGTTGTCTCTTCCCCTTCCCATGCCCGTAGTCACCAGCTGCAGGTGACATCCAGTAAGTCAAGCCCTGCAATCTCTCCCGAAGATCAATTTTGTGCCAAACACGCATCATTTCACCACTCCGCTACCCTCTAATCGATCGTACCTTGCGTACCTTGAGTAAGTATTGACCTCTCATATGCCATTGGGACGCTTCCTGCTGACTCATGGCGCTTTGTTCCACCTGCTACTCTCATGTTCATTCTCACGCTGGCAACCCTAACCTTGCTACACATAATGTACGAAAAAAAAAACATTATTCTTTCTAGAACAGGATGACTGCTATGTTTTCTGAGGGATTAGAACTGGCTAGTGGCACAAGGAAGTGGGGGAATGATTGTTTCGTAGATCTTCCGCATTTATAATAAGGGATTGATGTTTCCGTGTTTCGCTTCTAGGTCAGTTACACACAGAAATATACCTGCTCAACAGTAGACGGCGGTTCTGGTTATCCGGGAAGAGTGACGAGCACAAAGTACAACTTGTGGATGCAGAGACGGTGTGGAACTTTTGCAAACTCGTACCATCGTCGCGAAAGCTCCACCCACCAACGGCGAAACGGTGGCCGGGCGCTCGGTGTTAGGACTCCATCATTGTTGGGGGAGAGCGGTGACAGCGCGTGCGGAGGTTGGAGGGGATTCTTCAAGTCACGTTGCGGCTCGTGGTCTTGACGGTCGTCGTGGGTACCTTGTGGAGGGGGCGGTAGCATCATTTCTTGGAAGGGATGATGCAGTTGCTGTAAATATATTCGAAGCGGGTGGGAGTGTCGCTAAGCGCGGGTAAGCACGGATAACGCCGAGAGTTAGAGACAAGAAGAGTTCACTTGGCCCGTCTTGCGCTCGAATATTATCCAACCCCTGCTGCAGCGGGTATTAATATTCCTTTTCCTTCGCCATCCTTTTCCCTTTTCTCCTCTCCCTTTCCCTTCCCTTCCTTCCCATTCCCTCTCCGTCTGCCTCAAGATGTCCGCACACACCCACGGCAGCTCCGGTTCGACCCAAAATATCGTCGGTGTCCACTACAGGGTGGGCAAGAAAATTGGTGAAGGCTCCTTCGGTGTCATCTTCGAGGGTCTGTCTCCTCTTTCTCCTACATCAACGCCCAGGGTCCTACCTGACCTTGCTCCTTATCCTAGGCGTCAACCTGCTCAACTCTCAAAGCGTGGCCATCAAGTTTGTGAGCGACGTTCCTTTGTTGCTGCTGCACAGCCCATTCACTCCACTCTGACAATTCGACAACTCTACAGGAGCCCAGAAAGGCAGAAGCGCCTCAACTTCGCGACGAGTGTCGGTCGTATCGCATATTGGCTGGTTGTGGTGCGTCTGGCTTTTGTCGGTTTCGCCCCAGTGGCGCAAAGTGGCATTATCCTCATAACCGATCCTTTGTACCCAAATACCAGCCGGTATTCCTCAGATATACCATTTCGGACAAGAGGGTCTGCACAACATTCTGGTGATTGACCTGCTGGGGCCCAGCCTCGAGGACTTGTTCGATATGTGTGGGCGCAAATTCACGATCAAGACGGTGTGCATGGCTGCACGGCAAATGGTGCGTTTGCTCACCCGCGCGTGTTGTGCCGCGCCTTCTGATGGATTCTTTGATTATAGATCACTCGTGTTCAAACGATACACGAGAAGAATTTGATTTATCGTGATATCAAGCCTGATAACTTTCTCGTTGGTCGTCCAGGGACAAAGGCTGCGAATCGTACGCGTCTCCCTCCCCTCCCACTCTGATAGCTCAGCTGTTAACTTTATTACCAGTGGTCCACGTCGTAGATTTCGGAATGGCCAAGCAATATCGCGACCCCAAGACGAAGCAGCACATACCTTACCGCGAACGCAAGAGTCTGAGTGGAACGGCGCGATACATGAGCATCAACACTCACTTGGGAAGAGGTGCGACGATTACCCCGTTTGGGCGCGATTCAGCCACGCTGATTCCATTCACAGAACAATCTCGACGTGATGATCTCGAGTCGCTCGGACACGTTTTTATGTATTTCCTACGCGGAAGCTTGCCTTGGCAAGGACTCAAAGCGGCGACGAACAAGCAGAAGTACGAAAAGATCGGTGAGAAGAAGCAGACAAGCCCCATAAAGGAACTTTGCGAAGGCTATCCTGGTAAATTAAAGCAACCCTATGACCTTGTTTGGCGACTTCTGACGTGTCTCTTGTGACGCGCAGAGGAGTTCGGAATTTACCTCAATTATGTCCGGAAACTTGGTTTTGAGGAAACGCCGGATTATGAATTCTTGCGTGAACTCTTTGCCAAAGTGATGAAGAATAATAACGATGTTGACGATGGCGTTTATGATTGGAACATATTAAATGGTTTGTTTGTTCTTTAAATCTTTTTTTATTATAAATCTTTTACTGACCTCGACTATCAGGTGGTCGTGGTTGGGAAGTCTCGGCAGTAAGTTCCTCTGGCCGTTCAAGCTAACGCGAATCGTCTGCTCATGGTCTCTTAGCAAAGCAAAAGTCAGATGCTTTCCCAAGTTTCAAACGCTGCGCCTCCTCAATCACCTCAGCCGGATCGTCGAAGAGATCTCCAACGTCGGGAGTCCGAACGTCGCAGGGCATCCAAGGTGATTCACCTCTTTGAGACCGAGCATTAGACAAGTGTTACTTAACCTTTACAAGGCACCGCAAATGCTCGCCCCCGTCAGCAGCAATACTCCAGGGCAATCTACACCTCTTTCGGCCGCAGCACATATCAACGTCCCCGTTTCGGCGATGCATCGCAACAGTCACAACCCGAGCCCCCAGCATCCCTATGCCTCAGGTGGCTTCG
>Ga0307510_10001678_pt1 | contig 24561 bp, 11 predicted proteins | sample 12_EM_MG_FD_207224 | JGI IMG/M metagenome (GOLD analysis project Ga0307510, IMG submission 207224) | Populus trichocarpa ectomycorrhiza microbial communities from riparian zone in the Pacific Northwest, United States - 12_EM | ecosystem: Host-associated > Plants > Roots > Unclassified | place... | reverse complement strand
ATGACTAAGAAAGATGCATAAAGTAATGCATAAACAACCGTGATATCCAAACACCACATAAGGAAACACATAAGAAAACCTCTAATTGTTATCATGAAATATTAATGAAATATACGCAATTATGTCTTAGCTGTAGTAATGTCCGCCGTGTACAGGTGAAGGTGGGAACGTATACCAAGTAGAGAAATATACAATATTATCAATAGAAATATAAATATGAAACATATTATAAGGAAAAAACAACAATTACACCCACCCTTCCGGCCTGATCCCCAGACTTCATTGATACAATTTGGATCATATTCCTCCTTGGGAAGGAGCAAGACCCAAGGCCTTTGGCTAAATCCAGCGGTACTAAAACTAGATTAGTCGGTCCAGACTGTCCTGAGCCACACTTCTCTGGTCCAGTGTAGATGATCCTGACACCAGTGAACTCTTTTCGGTTTGTCATAGTGTCTGATACCCCATCTTCCATTTGTTAATATTTAATCACAAGATAAAAATACAAAAAAGAGCAGGAAAGTGAACAGATGAATTGTTTAAACTAACTTTTTGCGTGGTAAACGCTTGTGGTATCCTAGTGAAGCTAATCATTTGAACAGAACAAGCATATCCCATTTTTGCAATTATTTCCTCTCATTGCAGTCTTGGGGTTCTTCTATCATGGGTCACAAAAGCTATTGATTCTGCCTTGACCTTCTCATCAAAGAACATTAGGTGACCGGAAGGTCACTGGTTGGAGGGTCTTCTATTGATCTTTGCCCGCTTGTAAATCTTTTATCAGGTATCATAAGAAAATCAATATTTAATTTTTGGCTGATTTTCTATCTATTCAACTTAGTTAAAACACTCACAGCAATCTAAATCAAATGTAATTTTACCTTCTATGTTAGACATGCTTTATCCCTTGGAGTAATTGCTTGGACTCTCTCATCTCTTGTTGTTTCTTTGCCACTTGGATTACTTCCAGCTGGCTCAGCATAATTAGCTCACGTACTCTTACGCTTTATGACTTAAATGCCGTTCTGGCAAAAAAAACCACTGTGGAACTAACTTTATGTTAATTTAGTACAATAGCTCAAGTAGGTATCTGATATAGTTTACCTTCTTCGTGTGCGAACGGGCAGGATGAAGAGGGCCTCAGAAGGCACCTTTGTTTATTGGCTCTTCGGCAGTATTGAGAACAGTGATGCCTTCTCAAAGGTTGTGTTGGGTGTTATCGGTGGTAGGTGTTATCGGTTGTTAGAATGAACTAGAAACTGGTTGATAAGAAGGCTCGCTACCAGTCATTTGGTGGTTGCTGCCAAGCCTTTTTTTTTGCTTCCTTAAGACCCGCACCAATCAGAATAACTTCGCCAGACTTACCCACAACCCCTGGTACTGGAGTACTTGTACCTGTACCTGTGCATACTACAAGAATAGAGAACTCGAACAATTGGGTCTGAATTCTGTATGGGCGGTCAGATACGCAGAGATAATTTACTATACAAATGTTCTATCCCTGACCTTTCCTGTACCAAAGAATAGTCACATCGGGGATACCGTAAAAACTCAAATAATAGGTCGGTGTGCTATGTAGTCGAGAATTACGCACTTTAGAGAAGGGGTGAGGAACTTAGCAAAAGTAGAGCTGCTCACCCCGCTTGAGAAACATAAAAAAACAAAAAATACCAGATCTTGCCTGCGGGGGCAACTCCAACGACATAGCATACCGACCGATTATTTGAGTTTTTACGGTACTAGCCATTGGATTCAGGGAATTTTTCCTCTAAAAAAGAAAACAAGTGTTTTGGGGGCAGAGCACAGATATCGGTATACACTGGAAACCCGAGTTTCTCATTCTATCAATAATGTGAGAGAGTACTAGGATTGGAGACCAATGTCATCATTTTACCAAAAATAAGGTATCCGGTGCCTGGAACGTATTTTTTCTGAAGAAGCAGTGAAAAGATCAAGATAAACGGGTATTATCGGCTAGTTCCTATGGTCAAATGACTTTGGAGCCGGTCAGCCAAATTGAAACAGGGGCTATGAGTTCAAATCCAGGGGTAGTGGAGTAGTTGAACATTAAAAAAAAACGGTATGATCTACCTTTTTGCTGGGGAGGTAGGTTTAGTATTGGTAATGTCCTTAGGTCAATCTCCACCGAATGTTGCAGTGGGACTGCTGGCTAGCGTTCAGGTACTAACAGTGCTAAGGTTGTGGCGAGCGGCAACTCCACTTGAGTAGCATTTTCGCCGGCTTAGAACAAGGGGTACTCTCATAGCTTAACATTACTTTCTTAGTCACTATAGCAATATGGTGACTAAGCTTTAGTTGAGGCACAATCAATAGAGTATAATATGAGTAATTTACTCAATAATATTATAGGTAGAGATAGAAAGGAGATAAGCCAGGGAAGGCTCTGATGAAGGAGTTTTCCACACATGTTATGAAGAATTTGATAAACTTTCCAGTCAGAATGAGAGTTTTTCCTTTCACCTGAGATGCTGATTTGAGATTGGAAATTGTTTTGGCCCATGATAGGGGGTTACGATGGACGAAGGTGATAAGGTTATTATTGTTTATTGGGAAAACCCATCATATACGATGAAATATGAGTGAAACATGGTACCTTTATCCCCAATACTACAATTTTTAAAGACAACGGTCAAAACAGATAAAATCAATTAAAAATAGAAACAAAATCAAATCAAATACTCTTTTGATACGCACTAATTAATAATTAGATCAATAAACTGTAAATGGAAATCAAGGATATGAAAGCAGAAAAAAAAAAGAATTGAAAAAATAAGTATGAGTAAAGGAGAAAGAGAAATTAAAAAAGATACTATTCAGCTTGAAGAGTACAGGTTTTTACATTATGCCCACCCAGATTACCACAATTTCGACATCGTTGATAGTGGTCCTCAACAGCTACCTCCCCATGCATATATTGAGCATACTGTAAAGCTGCTAGACCACGCAGTTTACATTAAGCATACTTCTTCCTAGGTCGACTGCGTAGTCTGTCAGGAGTTGGAGGACTAATTCAACTATCTTCTAAATTCTTAAGATCAACCAGCTTCCAACTTTTCAAATATATATGCCAACATGGTGAAATAGACAAGGTCAAGGGAAAATAGTCAATGGGTGACATATGTAAATGAAGAAGAAATGCATAAGGATGTGAACAGGGAACTTGATTCTCCTGATATCTTGTACAAATAGATGATTTTGTTAGGACGAAAGAGAAAAACAAATAGTTTTTGATGTTTTTAAAGTTATAAAAAAGGGAAGAGAATAGGATACAATTGATAATATGGATTGTTTCCTGATGATAAACAGCTGCTAGCACCTATTTAAAGTTTGTTACAGAACATGTAGGGCTCCGAAAACCTTTTCAAGTCCCTGGCCCTTCTCCCCACCCCGCCCAGCTGAATGACCTGAGGCAGGACATAATTTTTGGCATTTCCTGCCGCTGTCCACGTTCAGAAAATGAGTGCAGGTGGGCCATTGACAGGGGCAGAGCAGGGATAGCCTGAAAAGATACCCCCTGGGTGGCTGAAAGGGCCGGCCCGCTGACTGAAAACCCGCCCCGCGCTGCTCATTTAAAAATACTATACGCATGGACTACTTCAGCCTCAGTCGCAGTTGAAATACAATCCCAATTGCTCTGTGCCTATGGCTGACTGGTTTCAGCTTCGTTTTCTGATATACTAGTAAAGGAATATCTGTTTAAACCTGTTTCAGCTTGCTGAAGCCACTCAAAATGATTAGCCATTGAAGAATGCCAAATCTCATTCAACAAGTCTACAATTGGGAGCTCATGCTCTAATTGTAGACATTTATTATATGAGTAGACAATATTTGAACTATTGTGGCTATATTATTTACCAGGGAAGAATGCAGTTACCCAGAGTTGTGCTTCAATTCCACAGAGGTAATTCACAGCCTCTGATCTCTATGCCTCTATGTCCAGTAACCTTGTCATATAGACTGCCTCAGATCTGGTATTTGCAATTTCCCAAAAGTATTGCTTCATTAACCAGATTCCAAACTTAGCTTTAAAGGTTTGTCAAATATGAAAACAGCAGTGAGCCTAAACTATTCCTTCACCAAGGATAGCCTCTCCATTGATCAAGCCCTTATCACGAATACTCATAATAGTTGCAGTCATGATTTGTGGTATCGCATGTGTCAGGTTCAAGAAGACGATGGAGCCTTAGTGCACAATTAAGATAGTATCATAATCAACCATGAGAGTAAAATAATAAACAAAAATACATTACCAGTGACCATTTATGACTTAAATCTTTATTTCTATAGCAATAGTTTTTAGAATTCATTTTTATACTATAAGTTAACTTAAGTTACAGAAACTAACCTAATACGACTATTCATTTCTAGCCAATAACTGTCTTTTAACCGTTTCATGAATAGTAGCCACCAAACAATATCAGTGTCCACTCTATCTCAAAGTAAAATGCCTAAACTGCTCACTTTTCATAAAGCTAATAAAGCCTACTTTGTATAGAAACCTGTGTTTTCATTCAGTAATACAAAAATCTCCATTTTCAAACTCTTCCAAAAGATATATTGATGCTCAACTATTTTTTACATCTCCATCATCCACATGAGGCTCAGTAAACATATTAACAAAACAAGCTCGCAGAGTAAACGATTCTCTTTTGTCAGTAGTGAAAAGTCTTCTTGTTTTGTCCAGACTTTTTTTTAGTATTTCCTCATACTCCTGCAAGCACTCCATATCAACCGCTGCTAATGAAATCTGCTGAGCTATTATTAAAACACTCATTGACTTGAATAGAGACCATCTCCCTATTTCCATCCAAGCTTTTACACTTGTATCTTTATGGGCAATACTTTCAAGATCAATATATCCTTGTTCCATCCAAATACCCCAATGATAAACTCTAGCCTGTGCCCAAGGTAGTCAACAAAGGTGTGGATTTGAAAAAAGCCATTCCTGGTACGCTGAATATCGTTAATCCTGTGGGATTTCTGGTGGATTAATCGATGTGTATTCCTCAATATTCCAGCACATGGCCTTTTCCATATAGTCCTTAATCTGCTCCACATAAACCAGCTTCAGGCCTCCACCAAATATCACAGATATTTTTTCATAGTTCTCATCCAAAGCCAGATAAAATCCTTTCTCTTCTACATCTATCAGCTCAAAGGTTCAGCCAAGAGACTTCGTATCTTCAAGATTACAGGTAGTTATAGTGAGAGGAGCACAATTTCCATGACGGCTGACGTTGACAAATACGTCAACGGTATTATCTATATAATGTAATTAGTATATAGTATATTATATTAACCAGTTGAACTTACAATTGCTTCTGATAACATGCTTGAAGGTAGAATCCCCTTTCTCCCATGCTTTGTCTGCTGTGTGTTTCACTTTTCCTAATAGCTATTGTTCAGGGGCCAATTTCTGTTGTAGATTGTATTTGGATAATCCTTTAGGGCCTTGTTCATTTTGTCAACATTCGGCAGGTAGAAAATTGAGGTGAAGAATTTTGTCTTTTGAAGGTGGAGGCAATTTCTTTTTTTTTTCTCCTTTTGGCACATAAGGTGGAGTCTTGAGGATTCTTGCCAGGGTATGTATTTCAGCCTTTGGCTAATCCATGTTGAGCGTAAAGAGGGAATTGAGCCTGAGTAGTAGGTTGAGCGTGAATGGTAGGATTGAAAAGGGGAGTTAAAACTCAGGCTTTTACAATACAAAGCCAGAACTACAGTTCAATGCATTACGGGTACCAAGAGTTGAAGAAAGGAAAAGGAGAGTAAAGAGGAATAATTGAAGAAGTAAAGGATTCTACAAAGAAATTATTCTGCCACTGAGGCATTTAAATAGGGCGTGCTATGATACTGAGATTTGTGGTTGTGGTTGGCAAAAAATCAACCAGTCATGGCTAGCTTGGTGGACAAAATACCAGTCACGGCTACCTTCGTTGACCAAAAAAAAGCCTCTATTACTCTTAGCTCAGTGCGCAAAAATAAACACTATAGTTATGGTTAGCTTACAAGCTGAGATACAAACTGATGACAACAAGACCCTGCATCATAGTTCATGGTATAAAGTTATATCTTAATTGTTTTCATAGTATACTGAATGTTTACCCTTATTTATTTGTTTAAGTAGGCGGTGATGGGGGTTTTTCATGTTTTTGAGTTTTCTAGGCTATACTTTAGGATGCTCGCCAGGATTTGCCCGTATTTTTACAAATGAATTCAAGGATTCAACAAAAAATAAACCTAAATAATATTATTGATAATAAGCCTTCTACATATTTTAAGCCTTAAAGTCATGCTGAGTTATACTATTAGTACAGTAACCCACACATTTATCTTACATACTCCAGTAAGATGAATCAGAAAACAGGGGTAAGGGAGGTTCTGTGGTAAACAGCTAGCGAATATAAAATCTAGTAGGAGAAAAGTTTGTGATAAAATAGTAAATACAAATTTCACTGACGAGTGTGTCTACCATTTGCATCAACAACAGCTTGAATCTGCTGTGGCATACTATTTATATACTTTTGAATGTAATCTTATCTGACTATTGAAAAATAGCCTGTTTAATATCCTTTACAGTTTGAGCACGTGATTGCCGTGTATTTATTGTAAATTTAAATAAATTACAGATATTCTTTATCAAATTAAGATTAGGAGAAGAAGGGGGTGAAGTCAACTTCGGAATTCCAAGTGGGACTCTTTTCTCTGCTGTTGCATAAGTCTGATGTGCTGGTGCTCTATCTACCATTAAAATAATCTCATCCAAGCAGAACCTACTAGTATTAGCACTACTGCTATTACTACCACTCTCGGTTCTATTACCCCTGGTCTTGCTACCACCACCACCACGCCTTGCTCGTATAATATCCTACTTTTTCCAATAACAAAATCGCCAAATAATTGGCATAAGAATATAATCAATAAATGTTTTTGCTTTAATTGAGTCCCAACACTCCTTTTCCCAAATAACAAGAACCTTTTTCCCATTATAACCCAAAATACCTTCCTATATCATAAGAGAATTTTTCTTTTCTCATCTAGAAATTAAACAATTAGCTAAATACTCTTTACTTGCATTGCATGTTACATATATTGTTCCCCTCTTCCCTTCTAGCCAGCCATAGCATTCATCTATTCATAGCACTCTTCTCCACATATTGCTAGATCAAGATTGTGTATTTAATCCAAACTGCATATGATTGATGCGCCGAGTCTCATTGAGATAAGGCTTTTTTCTCGCTATTCGCCTATTAGTTCCTTCCTTGAAAAATACTGTGCAAAGTGTTTTTTGTAATGCTTGAAGGCCGATCATCATAGCAATTTCTGAATAGGTTTTCTAACTGCTTTCAGGATTTAGAGTAGCCTTATAAATAAGGCATCTGCAAAGAGGGATGTCTATTTTGAGTGGCTATTTTCCCCATCTACATAGAGTGGTAGGCCCATTGCATACTCTCCAAGCTGTTGAGACCGAAATACCATAGCCTTTCGCAATCCGTTCAAAAGTCTACCCTGTATCAGCAGGCAAACATTGAACTTGACAACATTGCCTGTAACTAAGATCTTCAGTTCCAACTCGAGACATTGTATAAAATACTACATTTTACAGTGCGAGGTATGAACAAGCTCTGTCCCCTCTATTTTCCCGGCCTCTCTTCTGCAACCAATCAGATCCCCGGATTTAGCAAAACTCAACACCATACATCATTATTAGTTCCGGTGGCAAATTTGCCCCGGCCATCAACCCTCCCTGTCACCCATCTGAAATAGCTTCCCAGATTCAGGATACCTCCCCTACTCCTAGGGTGTTTAGCCCATGGTATCATGAATTTATGAATGGTATCAGAAGCATGACAACGGAAATGTCTCTTCCGGAGGACTCCCTCCTGAAGGACAAAATACTAAATCCAGAAGAAACCGAGATATCCGATGACGAAGTTTTAAACGTCACCTTCCAACTCGAAGTTCTAGGAGTTATTCAAGGGCTACAATACCAGGTAGTCAACCTCACCAGCACAGTGGACACACTTGTAGCCACGGTCAAACCCCTTTCAAACAATGCCAAAGACCTGTGTACCAACGTAGCAGCTTCAGCGGCAAAAGCAACCCCACAAGTCAGCATATTACAACGCCCACAAATGAAGTCGTATGCGGAGGTGGTGACACAACCGCCTAAAACACCAGCGAAAGGAAGGAAGAGATCCGCAACACAAGAACCCACCCCTCCCAAAAACCCCAAACAGAAACAGGCGAAAGAGGCCCGAGCACCGGAGGACACAAGTGCAACACCAGTCAAAGGCAACAATGAAAATGCCACTGTTTCTCGCGCAAAAAATGCCACGATTGCCAAGAGACGGATTTACACCACTCGGGCAATGCCGGCACCACTACCCGAGGCTTCAAAACTCAAACCCAAAATAAGCATGGCAATTACAAAGGAACTACAGAAATGTGAATGCTCAGTCCCCAGATCCAAGTAAACCCCACCAATGGTACCGTTTCCCTGACCAGTGCCTCTGGCACCGAAGCAGCCGAATACACGAATTACCTCGCACCGATGATGAGAGCCCTTTCAGCCACCCTACCAGAAGCCGCCAAGGACTACAAAGAATTCAAACGGGCGCCAACGGACACACAAGTTGTTATCAATAGGATCTTACTAGAAGTAACATCGAATGAGGAAGACTCCCTCTACACGGTCATGAAGGAATCCCTCTTCTTAGGCCAACAAGTCAATATCAGCTTCACCAGATTCCTCCAGAAGGACCCTAAAATCAGAGAAACCAAACGTTACACATCCGTGGTCGTATCGCTATGCACGGACGATGCTGAAAAAATAACACCCTCTGTTCTTGTACTTGGAAGACACAAATCCTCGGCGGTCATGTGGTACCCCAATCCTACGAAACAATGCCGGAAATGCTACCTATATGGACATCCCGAAGAGGGATACAAAGCATCGAAACCTACGTGTTCTATCTGTGCCGGTGAACACAGACTCAAGGAGCACAAATGCGCATCACCAACGTGCCCCCAGAAGGGGGACAAAAAGATCGTCGCTAACTGTTGCCCTGTCACCCCGTCCAAGTGTATAGCTTGTGGTGGGAACCATCCAGCATATTCAGCTGAATGCACAATTAAGATTAAGGCAAAAGCGGATGCTAAAGCTTGCTATGACCGAAGAAGACCTTCCCGAACTTCTGAGGATATGGATACTACGAAATAATGATAGATGAATCTAATGATCTGCCCGACCACACTCCTTTACAAAATTTAACAGTATTACAACATAATTGCCAGGGAAGCAATTTGGTGTTTTTAACTTTATTTTCACTCATTAGGAATAGGAATATTTCTTTTGTTTGTTTGCAAGATCCACCATTATTTCAGGGTGACCCGCTTAGGGCACCAGGCTATCAATGTATTTCATCTAATGTTAGTGGTCAGAAGAAAAGAGTAGCTACTTATGTTAATTGTTTTCTTACTGAGAGTTTTAATTATTTATGTGTTTCTCCTGTTGCGGATGTTCTTCAATTATTGATGTCAAGAAATGATGGAGGCAAGGTAGTAGAAGGGCATGAGAGATTTTCCTTGATTAATACTTACAACAGACAGGTCGATGGCAACAATACGGTGCCACCCGCAACCCTGTTTACAGACAACACAAACTCATCTCTCATCGTTGGCGACCTAAAGGTACACACAATGTACACAGATCCGGAACAAGATATATCAACTGCTGAGAGGAGAAAAGGGGAACACTACTTCAGTGTAGCTGGACTCCATGGATATGCACTACTCAACGAACCCAGTATTTATACAAGAACACCGGATAACAACACGACAAGGCCATCAGTTATCGACTACACCTTAGCCAATAACCAGTTAGCTGAATTCATCAAAACATGGAGAACCAACATCCCACATACCGGTTCTGATCACCGTGCCATTATCACTACGAGCTCCTCGACAACTTTCACCCCAACAAGACCTTCCCCGACTGGAACCGGATTACCCGGAGAACAGGCGGGAAGCCAATGCGGTAATTGAGGACGAATTGAAAGCACTGATGGGCAACGAGAGTGAAGACAGAAGTAATACCTTATTCAAGTGGACCAAGGAAGAGGATCCGGAGAATGCAATTGAAGACTTCGAACATAACCTCCCCCTTTTGATACACACCATCAAGAAACACTCACCGATCAAGAGGCCATGCAAGTGGTCCAAATCGTGGTGGACACCCGAACTTACCCAACTCTGGAGAGATTTCACGGTCAAAACCAGAAAGGCCAAGGAAGACCCTGGGGGAATGGACGATGCAAAACAAGCCAAAAAGAAATACCAGAACGAGGTCAAAAAAGCCAAAGCAACACACTGGAGGACCTTCCTGGAGAACGCGAAGAAAAACGACGTGTGGACTGCACATCAGTTTACAAAGAAAAGGTTAGGATCAACAGTACCTGGGGGATATAACTACCCAAGTGCAGCCTCCCTAAACCTTGCAATAATGCAATATTTCTTCCCACAAAACCCGAACCCGGTGGACATGGAACCACCAAGGTACGTTGAGTTGGAAGAAAAAGATACAGTTGACGCGTCGGAAGTGGCCCAAGCTCTCCGAAAATGCAGTAACACATCCGCACCAGGACCAGACCAAGTACCATATGGTGTTTGGAAAGGGATACATAGTGTAAACCGTCACATTATACCAGCCCTTATCAATCACATGCTTAGATGGTCCATACACCCACCATCCCTCAAAGACTCACTAGGAATACTTCTCCCCAAACCATCAAAAGGAGACTACAACGCCTTCGCGAGCTATAGAGTCATCGCACTAATGCAAACATTTTCGAAAATAGTTGAACGCATAATCAACCGACGCCTTATCAAATTTGCCAAGGCAAGCGGACTTTACTCAATACGACAGACCGGCAGCCTCCCCCCAAGAGCTACGTTTGACGCCGGAATTTCCCTCAAGCACTGGGTCCAAGAAGCACAGTCGGCAGGCCTCAAAGCCAGCACTATGTTCTTGGACATCAAAGGCGGATTCGATAATGTTGACCACCGCACATTACTTCGGAGGCTTCGGTCGAAGGACCCCCCCGAGTACATGACCAGATGGATCTCAAACTTCATAGCATATAGACAGTGCGCTATCATCTTCTCAGGCTCGCTGAGGAGCATGAAAGGCATCACCACCGGGATCCCCCAGGGCTCTCCACTCTCTCCAATCCTATTCGTGATCTACGTTGAGCCCCTTCACTCGTGTTTGGACCCAACCAGGGAACTTATTATTTCATACGTTGACGACATTCAGATTACGGTCAGCTCGCCCTCATGGAGAACGAACACCCGGCTGCTGGAAGAGGTATACAGAAGAATCAAGGCGGCACCTTCAGCAATAGGGCTAAGCTTTTCTACATACAAAACGGACCTGATGCATTGGAGAACCCCTAAGGAGCGAGCGGATAAATGCGAGCACCATATTGTCATTGACGAACAATGCGTCGAACCGGCCCAGAAAGCAGTCAAGTGGCTCGGATTTCACTTCGAACCAAATCACGGCACGTGCACACACTTCGCGAAGAGACTCGCCTTGGCACAAGCTGCCTTTGAAAGAATAAAACAACTCTCCTCACCAGGTGGAAGACTTACACCTTACAGTGCACGTCGGATGGCCAAGGGAATCATAGTTCCCACACTATTCTATGGATCTGAATTCCTTGAACCAAACATCACAATGCGCAATAAAATGGAGACGTTCCTGAACCGAGTACGCAGATGGATCACGAACTGTTCCTATTCTCCCAATACGATAGTCCTGTCGGCGGAAGCGTATGTAATGCCGACCGACCTATACCTTGAACAAATCAGAGACATGGCCACGATTAGATGGGTCACGGCGCTGCCAGATAATAACATTGCTACGGCCCTTTTCCCCCCTGGCTTTCCACTACACGATAGCTTCCATTTTCCCACCAACAGGAGGGCTGCCTTCTCGAAGGCGGGAGGCATGAAACCTAAGACCTGGGACTCCACATCCTTTATCTCAGTCCAGCGGGTGTTACCGATTGATGACATCGCCAGAAGAGCTAGACTGATCTTCAAGAAATGGCCGGTCCCAAGGAAACCCAACATATGGTCACGCCCTAGTGGCGAAGAGTGCACGTACTACGATGACACGATCAAGACAGTTAGGGAAGCCATCTATGAAAAATGGAAATTGCGCAACTACCCTGATTACTATGGGGGCAGGCCGCCGTTCAGAACATGCTGGCGATTCATGACATCACGAAAGTTTACCACAGCGCGCATCCATCAGATGAGGGCTGGTAGGAGCTACCTAAAAGCACACAAGGACTGGAGGGACCCCGATGGGTCTTCTACATGCCCGAGGTGTAAAGAAGAAGAAGAGAGTTTTGAGCATGTTATAACGGTATGCCCTGCCCTAGCGGGAGCTAGGGAAAGGCATCTTGAGTTTTCATTTGATATTTCCCCAGATTCATTGGTATGGAAAGAGAGCAAGAAAGGATGGGATATGATGAAGCTTTTAATTTCATTTATTTCCTTGAATAAGTTGAACTTTCCTGATCATAAGAATGTTTTGGCATTTACACGGGCAACACAAGTGCAGTCTTGAAATTTGTTTCAGGATGGAATTGGAAGAATCTGATAAGTTGGGAAATATTCACGTTGATTTTATACCTAGGTATTAGTGATTAGTTTTTGTTTTATTTCTTTTGTTTTTGTTTTGATTTGGGTTTTTATTTGCCATGGGATATTTCCCGAATGCAGCGGTTGAACCCTAGGGAGTGCTAGTCATGTACCTAAAATCATACCACGGAATTAACAAATAAAAAAAAATTAAAAAAAAAACAGTGCGAGGTATGAACAATCTTCACTATATTTCCTTCTCTTTTACACTTGCTGGAGCCCTTCTACATGATTCTATTCACTTGACTTACAAGAGCCTTCTCGAAGTTCCTCCAACTAATAATCGGCAAGTATTGCTGTCTCGCCAGCGGATCTCGCTTACCCCTGTTTTCCGATTCATCTTCCCGGAATGTGTAGATCCTCTTTGGCTACACCCTTTTTCTTCCGTTTCAGAATGGACAGAAGGTCATTTTCACAGCAGAAACTGTGGCCCAACAGAACGGAACCATTGTAACCAATCAGGTTCTTAGGCTGAATATTGCTATAGCAACCCGCAAAGTAACGTTGAGCTGTCAGGCGCTCTTCACTAGTAGAGTGTCCCCGGTTGTGAACCAGCGGAAATGCGAGGGTTGCGGCCGCTCGCCACAACCCTGGCACGCTTATATGCCTGTATTTGTACAAGTACCATAGGAGAAGTTTCGCCCATCTCACTTTATGGCCTCACCAATTTTTAACATTTTTTTTTTTGCTATTAGGCCGCTTTAGTCCGTGCGAAAACTTACCTGTACTGTAGTCTTTTAAAATTAACCAAGGGGAGCGCGCTGCCAATCCAGGCATAGCTACTTATGAGGCAGGCAGGGACAGGAGGCTTCTGTCACAAGTCCGGAGATTGATCAGACGGGGCTCGGGTATCTGCGAGGTTGCACAAATTGCCTCGCCCTTCTTCGGCCCTATGAATTCTTGTAGCTGCCTCTCTCTCCTCACATCCATCATCTATAATATCCTAACCTACGAAAAAGAGGCAATGTCGCAATCTTACAGTTATAATACCCACTCTTTTAACAAGAGCTACACAGCTATTAGCATATCGAATAACTTTCCGATTACAGATGATCGATCTAGTATCCTAGCCTGGCTATCCCCACTAGATCCCAAGTCACGGCATCAAGACATCCAGGATCGTCGAGTCGAAAACATAGGGGGATGGCTCTTGAGCACTGAGGAATTTAGAAGCTGGCACACCAGCAGTGGGGGAGATGGATCCGGTGGCGCAGTCTTGTTCTGTTATGGGGATCCCGGGGTCGGCAAAACATATATTAGGTAACAACGACGAACCTCGAGGAATAGGGGGAAAGGAAAAGCGCTGACTAGCTGCGATTTTAGCTCGCTAGTCATCGACAGCTTGTGTGATCAGGCCGGAAGACATAATGCTACGGTTGCCTGTTTTTATTTCGACTTTGCAGACCAAAAGGACCAGTCCCCCGCGAACACAATGGGTGCCCTACTGAAACAAGTGGTTGGTGGACTGGAGGAAATCCCGGAGGAGATATCGCAAGCATACCAGGGACAAAAAAAAGCCCTTGGAGGGCGGGGGCCTCAGCTTTCGGAAATTGTGAAAATGCTGCAGACTACCTCTTCTAAAGAGCACACGTTCATATGCATTGACGCCTTAGACGAATGTGTACCAGAACATAGAGTCAGAATTCTCGATTCGCTCAACGAAATCCTCCAAAAGTCTCCAGGCACTAGAATATTTGTGACCGGAAGACCGCACATTCGACCTGAGATCGGACGGCGTCTGACGGGAAAAGTGACGAGTCTATCAATAACCACCAATAGAGATGACATCATTAGATATCTTCATTCAAGGATGAAAGTGGACACAACCCCGGATGCGATGGATAGTAGTCTGGAGGAAGATATCCTGAAGAGAATTCCGGAAGACATATCCGATATGTACGTAAAAGCAACGACACAGGGGAAGGTACCTCAAGCATCCACTGACAGGTACATCTCTAGATTCTTACTAGTCTCGCTAAATATCGATGCCATCCTGCAAGAAACCACGATCCATCGAAGGCGACAAAAGCTCAACACAATGACCGATGGCTTAGGGTTAAGAGATGCTTATGGAGTAACGATGGATCGGATAAAGAAACAGGGTGAGGAGAAAGCGAGGCTTGGAATGGCTGCTTTGATGTGGATATCCCACTCGCAGCGGCCTCTGAAGGCCGATGAATTATGCCATGCCCTAGCAGTCGAAATTGGGTCTCCGAATCTCAACGCCGACAATGTTCCTTCAATTGGTACACTGCTAGCCTGTTGCCAAGGACTTGTCGTAATAGGAAAGGAGGCTTCCAGGCTCCGGTTAATCCATTTCACCCTTCAGGAATACCTCCGGGCCCATCCCAGCCTTTTCAGTGCACCTCACTCGACAATGGCAGAGACTTGCTTAAGTTATCTAAATTCCCAGCAGGTCAAGGTTTCTTCGACCAGTCCTTCCCCTGATCTCCAAGATACCCCATTTCTCAAATATTCTTCTCTGTATTGGGGAGTGCACGCCAGAAAGGAGCTTTCTGATTGCGCGAAACAGCTCGCACTGAAGTTATTTGACGACTACAACAACCACATATCGTCCAAAATCCTCTTAAAAGATCTGATACAGCATTTCTATGTTTTTGATTTTGATAAACCTTACCTGTTTAGTGGCCTACATTGTGCATCCCTCTTCGGGATTGTTGGGATAGTGGCCTGTATGGTAGAGATGGAAGGTTGCGACATTAACCGAATCGACTTTATGGGTAATACACCACTTCATTGGGCAGCTGGGCGGGGACGCGAGGGAGTGGTGAAAATAATACTTAGGCGAGGCGACGTCAACCCCGACAAAGCCGATAACTGCGGCCGAACACCACTCTTGTGGGCTGCTCACAATGGACACGAGGAAGTGGTGAAAATACTACTTGGACGAGCCGACGTCGACCCCAACAAACCAGATATCTACAACCGAACGCCGCTCTGGTGGGCTGCCGACAATGCGCGCGAGGGGGCGATAAAAATACTACTCAGACGAGACGACGTCATCCCCGACAAACCAGATAACAGGGGACAAACGCCACTCATGGGTGCTGTTTTTAGTGGGCATGAGAGTGTAGTGAAAATGGTGCTCGCACGAGACGGCGTCTGCCCTGACAAACCAAATAATGACGGCAAAACACCACTCTGGTGGGCTGCTTTCGATGGGCAGGAGGGAATAGTGAAAATACTACTTGGACGGGACGACGTCAACCCCGACAAACCAGACAACAATGGCCAAACGCCACTATCTATCGCTGCTTGCTATGGGCATGAGGGAGTGGTGAAAATACTACTTGGACGGGACGACGTCATCCCTGACAAACCAAATATCAACGGCCGAACACCACTCCACCTTGCCGCTTGGAATGGAGAAGAGGGCGTGGTGAAAGTACTACTCGGACGAAACGACGTCAACCCCAACAAATCAGATAAGGATGGCAATACACCACTCGACCGGGCTACTTGGAAAGCGCACGATGAGGTGATGGCGCTACTCCAGCCCCCAGAATCTGCAGCCCCCAGCCTATCATAAGGGCGAAGGGCCTCCTCACTGGCCTCAAATGTTGATAAGATAGCCTGCGTATCATCCCCGCAGGGGCTTCAACAGCTCCATGCCCACTCATCGTCACCATTTCCTCCTCCCTTGTCCACCCAACCTCCGCTCGCAGTTCTAATCCCACTTGTCCTAATACCCGCCTTCCCCTTCTCCCTGGGGCACACCCAGGGTAGATCCTCTTCTTAAATGTTTCACTCTCCGCCACAGGAAATTCCCGTCCAAGTCTCTGCACAGATTTCCTATGTAGCCAAGTCAGAATTTATCTATTTCTATTTATGGTCTAGAGTTCGGCGGCAACAGGAAATATATCTATTCCATTAAGATAAGTCAGTATTCCTCGGGATCCCCACCCTATTTACTTTTTCCCGGTTTTCTAGTTGCATTACCCTCTTTGAATACCGTTTGTTTCTTTACTTTTTCCACAATTCCCTTTTTCCCCTTCCTCCCCATCTGAAATGTAGACGCGAGGGTTGTTTAGATATAGATAGACAAAGTATGCAAAGCTCAACTATTTCTAATGCCTCGTGAAAAACTATAGAAAGGTTAAGGCGCCATAACAGGGATCTTTTCCCACTCAAGATAGAGTTTAATGAATGTCATGACTATATCGCACCCCCCTTTGGCCCGATCCCGAAGCCGAATCCGGAAGAGGGCCGACACTCCCCACTCTCACCCACATCGCGACCTCGAACAAAAAAATCCCCCAATAGAGCCACACCCCATGCGTGGTCTTGGCTATATATATCGCCCGCATTACGCACCATTTCGGAGAGCAATATTATGGAGGGGCCAAATTGGATTCAGAAATTTTATTCCTACCTACAAACCAGGAGTCAATCTTGTTCTAGACTTAAAAGAGCATAAATAGAGGCTATCACCCCCAAGTTCTCCAATCAATGACTACGAAAAACACTCCTCCTTCACCCCCCCTCTTGCACCTCCTCTGAAATCCTGAGTTTCCTTTTCTACATGTAGTCGCACGGACAACGGCGTTACTATATCGGACTATGTCGCGCAGTATGCTATGTAAAGTTACCCGTGGAGCACTAGCAATTGGGGTCATTTAGTAACCGTGCGGGGCCAAAACACCAAAACTGCTGGTTTTCGAGATATCGTTCCCCAATCACCATAAGTGGAAACAGCATGGAAAAAAATTCAAAAAATAATTTTGCCATAACAACACCCACCCCAAAAAATGCCCGATCTTTTCCTGCAATTTCCCTAGAGGAGCAAGGAGTGGGATGACCTTTCCTTCGCAGTACCTGCCAAGACCTGGGTTTTGGTATGGGAAAGATGCACAGCAACACATCCCAACGAGTTCATGCACCCGCGGCCCTCTACAAGCTCAAGATAAAAAACTAAAGTAAATAGATGTTATAATTCAGTCACGCTAAACCTTTTCAATAGCTCGAGAGCCCGCAATTTTGGTGTGCTTTTGCCTTGGTATTATTGTCCTAAACTATAATACTCTAATTTCAAGGGTTTAGCGAGTGACATCCTATGATCGCCCTAACCCTGAGACTCGCTGATATAATCCTGTTGCGAATTGTTTCTCAAGAAGTGGTTGATATATTAAGAGAGAGAAAAGGGAGAAGAAACGAAAGAAATTAAGGAACTACGTAGAGAGGCGAACACTGGAAATGCTTACGCAGCACCCGGGAACTTCTGGGAACAAGTGGGGACAACATCGCATAGCACAAGGTTCAAGCGTATACATAGAACAATGTAAGAAATAAGGAGAGCACCTCCGGAGGTCTGTTGTAACATATCCCTTGGGGAGTCGAGGGGCCCATTTGGGACCCTTAACCCACTCCTGCTCGATTCTTCTCTCCATGATTCAACAATGACGATAAATTGTTTATTAGTTTTCATTCTATTTTCTTTTATTTCTTTGCCTTTTTACCGATTTCTTTAAATTTTTAAACGATATCCTTGCTCTCTGGTGTTGTTATTGTTGGGGGATGGCGTTTGGGTTCGTTAGCATGTTGACAGCTTAGGGGATAACACACACAATCCTCTTGTGTCAGCCTGCCACCCCCCGCTCCTGCCTTTTCCCCCTCAAGGGCCAAGCTTAAGGTGACTCCCCTGCTCTCACCCCCGATAGGGAACTCCAATGGCCTTGCACATTTCTCTTGTGGAATATATTCCACCCGCGCCACTCCCAAGAAGTGCTATCCCTTGGGAGGTCTTAAACACTGAAATTCGTTACTAGCATGCTAAGGCTCTTCCGGAACGATTTGAGTGGAACATTTAAGTTGACCCCGAGAACTGAGTCATTTGGGCCCTAAAAAGACTGAAAAATGCTATTTCTTGGCCAAGTACAACACGCGGGTGCCTAATGCAGCCTTAGCGTGCTGGTAACCAATTTTAGTGTTTCGGGCCGCCCAAGAGATGCTGTGATCCTTGATACTCGAGCATGTAACTTACGTTTTGAGGCTGATTCGCTGAGGCTTGATATACTTGCCTGCACGCATATATTGAATTGGCGGATTCAACCACAGGCGCTTTAGTGCGCACGTGCGCGGTAGCGCAGGATTTGTGGCATACGGAGGCACAACTCCTAAGTTTTATATTCCACAAGGGGTAAGGCGGGCGAACCTCGCTTGTGGAACTTACAAAACATGGACGCTGTACCTCCGTGCATTACTGTGTGAGCAGAGCAGAATAGCGCTTGAAATAGTGTGGCATTTCCTGCCGCTGATGCGAAATGCACGGGCAAGGCTCTGCCGGCACAAATCCCGGGGAGATTGATTGGACGGTCCTCAGGCATCGGTGAGGTTATATAAACGACCCCTCCTTTTTCCAGCCCTATGAATTCCTGTAGCCGACTCTCCCCTTGCATCCATCTACAATACCCCAACCCAATCTTTTAGTCATAATACCCACTCTCTTAATACGAGCTATACAGCTATTAGCGTATCGAATAACTTTCCGGTTATGATACCGATGATCGATCCAATATCCTAGCCTGGCTATCCCCCAGATCCCAAGTCACGGCATCAAGACAGCCAGGGTCGCCGGGTCGAAGGCATACATATCGCCCGCATCACGCACGAGAGTAATAGTATGGGGGTGCCACATTGGATTCAAAACTATTGTCATTTACAACGAGGAATTAATCCTGTACGGTACTCAAAAAAAAACGAATTCCTGCTTCTCACCGCCCGGCTCTCCACTCCATGCTTGTATTACTCCTCCTCTACCCCTCTTTTGCACCCCATCTTTTGTTGATCGGGTCGGTATGCATCTTTTGTTCGTGCCCGGGAGCTTTTATGCCAGAGAGGGATGTCCCGATCCTAGTTTCCTATTTCGCACTTACCTGGAAATAAGAATCTTTACACACATAAATCAGAAAACTCCAGTGTTCCTTCTCCCTTTCTCATCCTTACTTCTCTCGTCACAACAGCCAACGCGCTTTTTCTCTTCTCATCTAACCTCACCTTGTCTTTTCTCCTCCATTTCCTTCTCTTCCTATCCCTTCCTCCCTCTTCCCCTCTCATCTTTTCATTCTAACTTCTTTCCGTCTGTCCTATCTCCCAACTCCTTTTCCCACTTCGAGATTACTCTTGTTTGTCTTTTGTAAGATAATATATTCCAGATATGTGTCCGTCACGGTTCTTCTTGATGTGTCGGGGCGATTCAGTTACTCACATCACTAAGCGCTGGTAATTAGCAATGCCATTGAGATCCAAAGTCGGCTTTTTAATATGTACTCGCACCGACAGTACTGTGTTACTATGTTACGCCAGATCGTATAATACGCGATGAAATCTTACCACTCGTGTTGAAAATCTGGGCTGCGGAGGTAATGATTTGCGGTGAGAATTTCCTCAGTGGACTGAAACCGCTTAAGTGAAGATGAGGATCATGATTGATTGTGATAACTTGATGAAAGGAAAGGCTTGAGGAAAGTTTGTGTACATGAAGGGAGGTGTGAAGCGAGCAGAGGTAAGAAGGGAAGAAAAACAAGGGGATGAAAACATTTTACAGAGCTTGCGTGCCCTTTAACTAGTGCATACGTATGCCTCAGCGGCCACAGAGTGCAGTCTCATCCCGCATCAAGTTCGGCCATTAAACTGCCAATTCTAATAATTCGAACAAAAGCTGGAACGAGTGACATCCTATGACTTCCACCAGCTTAAGGGCTTGTTGTGCGCACACGCCATGATCATAAAATTAGGCTATTCGCGGTAGAGAGTATTTTGGAATCCTTATAGTTTCCATGTCGCTAGAGGTGTCCTATATATACACAGACTTGGGTACGGAAAAGTTTTCCATCCACAACATTCGCTCAACTTCTCCATCCTTCCATACACCTCCTTCGAACTTTCTCGCAACCTTGATCCCCTTATTCCCCTTTCCTGGTTTCGTCCTCTTACAATGTTTTCCTCACCTTCTGCAACCCTTTACTGTTCTGACACCATCTTCTATTTCCTAATCATCATAGTCCGACACTGATCTGTCCCAACCCCCAGCAAGCCTTAATCCCTAACCTCCGGTATTTCCTAGTGCTGGTTCCTAAAACTTCCCAAACACTCCAGCCACGGCAAACTCCTGAACAAAGCACACCTCAGCCCTTCTGATACCATACTCCTCAATCCTGCAACCATCTTTGTGCGAAAGTCAACTCAGCTATCCACCATTCAACTATGCCCCAAATATGAAACCTTCGTGAATTTTCAACAGTCACTTCCTACGGCTCCAAGTCTCTCTTTCCTTCCACCTCTAGGCTTAAACTGAGGGCAAATTCTATGGTGGCTTCCTGCTCCCTCCCTAGATAAAGAACTCTAACAACTTTGCACGTTGCTCTTCTAGAGTCCGTCACCCGATTGGAAAAAAACCGATATCACCTAGTAAACCATAGTCTCAAATAAACTAACTGTATTAGTGTGTATAGATTGTCTAAATCAAGGTTTTACGCTCCAGCAATCACTGCATCAACTACTACTCTTCATGGTGGCTCATAGTACATTTGGCTAAAGTGCCCCCATATGGTGATTTCCTCCAGAACTGACAGGAAATTTTTAATCACGGGTAGTCATCTTGAGAGGTAAATTAAACCCTGTGTCCTGCTTTCTTAACCTGGGCTCGGATGGAATTTTCTACATCACCGACACCCCCGGGTTGCTACATACTACTGTAGGTTAGCCCAACGATCTCAACAAATTTATGCCCAAATTATTGCTCGAGTAGAAAGATTGGCTCCCATGGGAAATCCAACCCCTTGACCCTCTGTGCTGCGCGAGGACCATACTTGGAGGTCTCAGGAATGACAATAGGGATTCTCTTTATCTTCTTAGAACCTGGTACTAGAGCATATTCTCACTGGAGTCGACTTCAGGAAGAGCTACACTATGATTCTTTAGGTGATATGTAACTTAGATTTTTCGGTTGATTCTTTGAAGTTCGATGTAACATACGAGGCTGGTGACAAAAATGGTGAACAGAATGGCCTATAACAACCGAAACCATACGACTTCACGCTTTCTATTCAAAAAATTCCGGGGCTGTAAAAATATACAAGAATTGATATTCTGGTCTAATGCTCTCCCTAATATCAAAACAATTGCAGGTTATTAAAGAATTGTTAGACACTTTGGCATGCAATATTGTAAATTGAAGTAGAAAACAGCGCTAACCCTTGCCATTTCACACCAGAAGTTTCGCCAAGACCAACATGCCAACCATGGGTCTCTTGACAATTCCTTAACTAGTCTAGATCCAGAGTATAGAAAGGTTAGAAAGTAAAATCTAAGGAAGTGATGCACATATGGGTGAGTATTTAGCCTAAAGTACTTCAACTAGATGAGCGGATAGAGAGTTGTGGAAACCCCTTACACTGATTATTATTTTTTGCGCCAGCCTGGTAAGATCGCATTTGTCATGCATATATACCGAGATGGATTTAACTACGGGCACCCCTGCTCTGGGGCTCAAGATTTGAGCATGGATTACCACATAAGCGGAACAGAATACAAGGAGCACTTAAAAAAGTGTAGCTTTCCAGCTCCCGGCGCTGTTGCCACAGCCAGGGAGCTGTTGCCACAAATGTGGGGGGGGTAGCCTAGACCACCCCGAGCAATCAGTGAGGTTGCACAAGTCACCCCGCTATTCTTCAGCCCTTAGGGATTCCAGTAGCCGACTCACTCCATCGTGCATCATCCACAATATCCTAACCTACGAAAAAGAGAAAAATGTCGCGATATCCTAGTCATAATATTAACTCTTTTAACACCGTTGTGTCGAATAATTTTACGGTTGCCGATGATCGATCGAATATCCTAGCATGGCTGTCCCCACTAGATCCAAAATCACGGCATCAAGCCATCCGAGACCGTCGGGTCGAGAATATAGGGGAATGGCTCATGCACACTGAGGAATTTAGAAGCTGGGGCGCTCGTGGCAGAGGAGATAAATCCGGTGACGCAGTCTTGTTTTGTTATGGGAATCCGGGGGTCGGCAAAACATATATCAGGTAACAACGATGAACCTCGCGGAACAGAAGAACAAGGAAAGCGCTGACCAGCCGTAACTTAATGTTAGCTCGCTAGTGATAGACAGCTTGTGCGATCAGGCTGGAGAACAAAACGCTACCGTCGCATGCTTTTATTTTGACTTTGCAAACCAAAAGGACCAGTCCCCCGGGAACATGATGGGAGCCCTCCTGAAGCAAGCGGTTGGGGGACTGGAGGAAATCCCGGAGGAGATATCGCAAGAATACCAAAAACAAAAAAAAGCCATCGGGGGACGGGGACTTCGGCTTTCGGAAATTGTGAAAATGCTACGGACCACCTCCGCTAAAGAGCGCACTTTCATTTGTATCGACGCGATCGACGAATGTGTGCCGGAATATCGAGCGAAGGTTCTTGTTTCCCTAAACGAAATTCTCCAAAAGGCTCCAGGCGTTAGAATATTCGTGACCGGAAGACCGCACATTCGATCTGAGATCGGAACGCGTCTTGCTGGAAGAGTGGTGAGCCTATCCATAAGCACCAAAAGAGATGATATTATTAGATATCTGCTCTCTAGGCTGGAAGAGGACACAACCCCCGATGCGATGGACAGTTGTCTGGAAGCAGAGATCCTTATGAAAATTCCTGAAGACGTTTCCGAAATGTATGTGCAAACAATTGCACCAGAGAAGCTACAAGCATGCACTGACAAATACATATATAGATTCTTGCTAGTCGCGCTTAATATTGATGCCGTCCTACAGGAAACCACAATCCATCGAAGGCGACAAAAGCTCAACTCAATGACTTATGGCTTAGGGTTGGGAGATGCTTATAGCGTAACGCTAGACCGGATAAAGAGACAGGGTGAGGAGAAAGCGAGGCTTGGCATGACCACTTTGATGTGGATATCTCACTCGGAGCGGCCCTTGAAAGCCGATGAACTGTGCCACGCTTTAGCAGTGGAAATCGGGTCCCCGGATCTCAATACCGACAACGTTCCTTCAATAGGTACATTACTAACATGTTGCCAAGGACTTGTTGTGGTAGAAAAGGAGGCTTCCACGGTCCGCTTGATCCACTTTACGCTTAAAGAATACCTCCGGGCTCATCTCGCCCTTTTCAGCGCAGCTCACTCGGTAATGGCGGAAACCTGCTTAAGTTATCTGAATTCCCAGCCGGTCAAGGCGTTTTCGACTAGTCCCTCCCCCGACCTCCAAGACGTACCATTTCTCGAATATTCTTCTCTATATTGGGGAGTTCACGCGAAAAGGGACCTTTCAGATTGCGCAAAGCTCCTTGCGCTAAAACTGTTTGACGATTACGTCGACCACACATCCGCTAAAATCCTGATGAAAGCGCAGAACATTTTGAGTTTTTATATAGATAGATTTTCCGGGTTCAGTGGTCTTCATTGTGCATCATTCTTCGGGATTGTTGAGATCGTAACGGTTCTGGTACAGATGGAAGGTTGTGATATCAACCAAATGGATTGTGGGGGTGACACACCTCTCATGTGGGCTGCTAAGAATGGGCACGAGAGTGTTGTGAAAATACTACTTGCACGAGACGGCGTTGACCCTGACAACCCAAATAACTACGGCCAAACACCATTGTGGCGGGCTGCTTACAATGGGCATGAGGGAGTGGTGAAAATACTCCTCCAGCGAGACGAAGTCAGCCCCGACAAACCGGATGACGCCGGCCAAACCCCGCTCTGGTGGGCTGCTTACAGTGGGCACGAGGGGGTGGTGAAATTACTACTCGAGCGTGAGGACGTCAGCCCCGACAAACCGGATAATG
>Ga0307510_10001676_pt1 | contig 24597 bp, 32 predicted proteins | sample 12_EM_MG_FD_207224 | JGI IMG/M metagenome (GOLD analysis project Ga0307510, IMG submission 207224) | Populus trichocarpa ectomycorrhiza microbial communities from riparian zone in the Pacific Northwest, United States - 12_EM | ecosystem: Host-associated > Plants > Roots > Unclassified | place... | reverse complement strand
TTTAATTATTCAAGTATTCTGATTTAAAATAAGGTGACCGTAAAGAGAGGTCAACTTATTAGACATTAATTGGACCATAAGCAGACTATAAGCAGACATGGCTTATCCATTCTTGCCCGTCGTGTAATAGGATGGGGTCCCGTGTTTCTCTTTCGAGTCATCCAGCGCTCCTTTGGGCGCTCTCAGTGCGCTCTCATCCTCACTTCCCACTCTGACCCTTTCTCAAAACGACTATATTCCACGTCCACACGCCTCGTGATACTCTTTCGCTGAAGACGCAGACATCGTGTTCTTCTCAGCGATGCCAACATGATTCGTAGACAGTACGGCCCCACGCTCATCCAGTATGATCGATATAAATGTATACCAGCAGCGGCTCTTCAAATGCGACAGGGTCCGCAAGGGCTGTCGTTCTGTTAGAAAAGGAAGCAGGCACCCTATACCAACCTCAGACATAAACCACTGGCAAGGCGAGAGGTGAGTCGCATCGTACCCGTCAAACACACCAAGCGAATACGAGATCGGGATGCGTCTGAATCGGTCTGATGCGCGACGGACGAGGCGGTCGTATGAGCCGTCTCTTCGTTATAGGTTGCATTTGCGGTGTCGTTATTATTTAGGATATACGATCCATGGACAGAGGGTGCAAGTGGGACACGAACTTGCGGAGAACGCTATTTTTTGAGTGCGGTATCGAATGCGTCGCCGTCATACGTAATACACATCGCATCTGCTGCGAACCGCAGTTTTGTGGCAGGCGGCTCCACAGTGGTAAGCGTACGCCCTGTGGTTTTGTTTGCAACCGCACGTTGATTGCTCTCTATTAGACCAGCGCGTGCGCGAGGAGGGAAGCGTGACGACGAGTGGCATAAGAATGACGGACGGCCGCAAGAGCGTTGGGTGTGCATCGCCTGATGCAACACTTCCACATTCCCAAGACAACGTTGCGCCTTGTCTGGGCCTCAAAACGAAAACAAAATCGGCTCCTCAACGGTGGGATAGGATGACAGATGTATGGGCCAGGGTGCGTGGTTATTTTGTTGCTGGTGGTGCCGCCTTCTAACTGGTTTTGGCGCGGCCAGGTGAAGATTTCGGGGACTGTGCCTTTAAAGAGCGGCCAGCCTCCTTCTGCCGTGTTCCGTTCGCGACGACACACCAAGTTTGCGCCTGCCAGTGCTCGGTCGAAGCGCCTCGCACCCAACCCCACAATTTGCCCTCGTTCGGGCACCCTTGTGGCGGCGCGTCGATTCGCACAATCTTTTTCGCGGCAGTGCCCCTGGTTCGCGCCAGCCCCTCTGGTGGCAGAGCGATGAGCTCTCGCTCGCCCTCTCGTGGCGGTATGTCGCCTTCACGCCTGGCTTCGTTTTGCAGTGGCATTTCGCGCATGCATTCTGCCTCACCTTACGCTGTGGGCTCCAACGCCTCAGGTCTTGCAGCGGCGGCTTTCTCAGCCCCGCCAGCGAGCTTGATGCCAGCAGTACCCTCGGCCAGGGTAGGTATAGCACTTGCAGACGTCCAAGGATTCGACTTCTGTTGCGCTGGCATTCAGGATCGTGCATGCGGGCATGTGAGCCCAAGGCGGTCAAAGTCTCTGGGGCCGCCACCAATGCCAACACTTGAATCCACACTGCACCCTGGGGTCATGTTTGATTGATTGTCACTTGTCCACCTTTGTAGTGGTGGACACCGGTAAATGGTAAATGGACCTGTGCTGCAACAGTATGGTACCTAGGATCCCTGGGGACCTATAAACGGGTCACAGTCATGGCAAAAAAGAGACTAAGATCTGTACAATTCCGAATGGCCTGATGCCCCAATACACAAGATGCTATGAATGAATCTGTACACTCTATTCGTTATTGTAATACTCCGAATCTTCTTTCAACCTCGCGTGACTCTTACTTGAGGAAAGGCCTATGTTGGCATGTATGGAAGGACCACCTCTGGCTGGCAAGGCCGGCGAAACTAATTCGCTACCGTGATACCTCGAATCCTGTTTCAACCTTGCTTCGCTCCAGGGGGAAAGGTCAACATTGCTACGTATGTGGGGACTATTTCGGATCGTTGATATTGAGGATAGCGAAAATAAGTCCGAATCCCGCACAGCACCGTTGGGCTGCCTCAGGCTCGCGATGGTCGTCGGCTGCGTCAGTGCTGCCTCTCTAAGGCGCAGATTCTCCTCCCACTCTTTCATGGCGGCCGATCGTTGTAGAAGGTTGTCTTCTTGGAGGCCCCTGGCTTCTCTTCTTTCATTTGCAGCCTGGAGCATCTTCTGGACCTCTGCTTCGCGAATTTGGAGGTCCCTCTCCTTCACCCGTAGCACTTTCTCGCCGTCTTGGACATCTGCTTCCCGAACTTGAACGTCTCTCTCCTTCTCCCGTAGCACTTTCCCGACGTCATGGAGCTCTGCCTCCCGAATCTGGAGGTGCCTCTCTTTCTCCCGTAGCTGTTTCTCATCGTCTTGTATCTCTGGGGTCGCTCTATTTGTCCGCGGCTCGGTTTGGTGCCGTGATGTGTCAGATTGCTTGTCCAATTGGCGGCTCGTTTCGGGAATGATGAACGGTTCCTCAGGCACCTCGGGAGACGCTTCCGCATGGAGTATACTTGCTTCAAAGTGCTCCGAAGACAAGCGTGCCTTCTCGGGGCGGCGTACCCCTTCCTTACTCGCCCCTTCTTCTCTTGAGCGTACCTCCGCCTCTCCATCTTGTACTTCCGGGTTGATTCTCTTGGCTTCCGATTCCCCTCCGTCCTCCATCCTCCTAAATGGTGCTATCGGTGTCGCGCCTGCCCTCGAGGTCGCAGTCGCCGCTTTCTTACCGGCACTGGTCTCTGTGTTGGGTAGGGACAAGAATGCGGATGTTAATTGCCCCTCGATGCGAAACAGGCGCTCGTTATCCTCATCCGATATGCGTCTGCGGAGAATTCGGGCAATCACCCAATACTCCCTCAGTTTGGCCACTCCTCAAGAGGAACGGAAAGGAGATCACGCACGTTTCGTTAAACAACTTGACGGCGTTCTTGGTCTCCTCGTCGCGGAGCGAGAGCACACCGTACGACAGGCTGGATGAGCGCAAAAGATTTTTGAGTTCCGATCTGTGCTCAGGCTTCACACTACGTACAAAGAAGGCAAAGGGTGAAGCCGAAAATGTGAGAAGAGGTCGGGTCAATACGTATCAAAGAACCACCACTACGCACCGGAGTACGGACAACGTGTACGAAATACACCTGACTACAAGGATCTTGTTTTGGAGCATCTCAAGGCGCTCGACCTTGTCGCGGTCTACAGACACCATACTCAGTGTTGAGTTTTCGATGCTCTCGTTGAGCTCCAGGGTGTCTATGTAGAGCATAGCAGCCAACATGTCCAAGACTGGAGAACGATCAATCGACAAGGAACATGATGGCATGAGGCAGGCACGTGGGCTCACCCTTCTCGCAAATGAAGGGTATACTCCAGCTGAATGCGTCCATAAAATTCGGAAGCCGAAATGGGCGTAGCCTCCCATTGAACTGCCGGATGTTGAGTACCTTCCCGTCGCACTTGAGTACCGCTGCCATGTTTCGATGGGTATCGAGGTAATTTGGCGCAGAGAAAACAGTTATGACGCTGGGGCAGCGGCTGTGATCTCTGTACATGCGGTATCTATACACAATTCGAACCAACAGGAACTTCGGTGATATGTAGGAGGTTCGACTGACCCAGGGATCTCCACCGCATGTGCGCGGATGATCAACAGCAAGGAATTGCGCTTGAGAAAATCGCACACGGCCTTAGACGTGTAAAAGTAGGAATAATTCCGCACGTTGTTGTGCACAAAGCTCTCCGTGACACGTTCACTGCCAAAGTCCTCGATAGGGTCCGACCACAATAAGTCGCACATGAGTCCGACCGTTGGCGTTTCGCAGAATCGATTCAGCTGCAAGATGCGCCAGATAATGTCACAGGAGCCGATGGGAAGAAGAGTGACGACGCGAAGTAGCTCACCTTGCGAATGTCGTCGATCGATTGCAGTTCGGGTGATATACCTCCGTGTGCGCAAAAATACCGCTTGTCCAGGATCGCGACCAGGGGCAGCGCGCAGAACGACTCGATGCAAGCTTCGTACACGCGCTCAGAGTACTTGTGCTTGCACTCTATCTCGAACGTGATGGGTTCGGTCAAGGGACGACATTCATAATGGCCACGGAGGAGGAAGAAAGAGTCTGGATACCAGATTTTGAGAGCCCAGAGGTAAAGTAAACACTGCACGCCGATGACCCCGGCCAATGAGCGGGAGGACATGAAAGGGGTTGGGGGTAATACGCACTTCGATGCTGGAGTACCTTCGGTTGATGTAGTCTCCGAGGAAGAGGTAGCGGGTAATGGAGGGATGACCACCGACCTCGAACAACTTGATGAGGTCATACTGCGATATGGAAAATTAGCCGCCACGGAGAGCACGAATGGCTGAACGAGGACAGTGTGCCCACGTATTGACCGTGGATGTTACCACAGACTGCAGGAATAGGCAAGGAATAGGTCAGAAAACAAACGGATAAAGAAGCGATTGCGGGAGCACCTGTGAGGGGACCATCGACGGTCAAGACGTTCGGCTCAGCACGCAGCAGCTGCGTCGCCCTGTGGATGATATACAGTGCATGCTCCTCCTTGATTCGACCTTCTCGAAAAAAGTGGTCCTTGAGAAACTCGACATCGGGCTTGCCCACGTCCGTCTTTGAGAAGAATACATCGTCCGTCGGAATCATCGGAATGACCGGTACCTTCACCTATCCCAGCCGACCCACGTCGCATCCTCGCCACAAAAATTGGGAGAGGCGAGACGTACCTCCTTGATGACACGCTCTCGGGGACTGATCTTGTACACGCCCTGGAGCTGGGATACATTGACTCCGCGCTTGATGTCATAGATTGCTCGCTCAAGCTGGGACTGCCCAACGGCCATCAAAGCTTAGGTATCGGGGCTTGGGACAGGGACAGAGGTGTAAGAAGGAGATATCGGAGGGCTGTGCAAGGGTCATGGCTTGGCCGATAGGACGTGTAATAGGGTCCTGTTCTTGTCTTTTCCAGTCATCCAGCGCTCCTTTGGGCGCTCTTTCAAACTCTCATCCTCACTTCCCACTGCAATTCTTTCTCAAAACGAATAAATTTCACGTCCACGAGCCTCGTGATGCTCTTTCGCCGAGGCAACACATGCAGACATCGTGTCCTTATCAGCCATGCCAAGCTGATTCGCAGACAGTATGCCTCCACGCTCATCAAGTACGATCGATATAGATGTATCCAACAGCGGCTCTTCAAATGCGACAGGGTCCGCAAGGACTGTGGTCCTGTTAGAGAAGGAAGTCGTCAGCCTCGGACAAAACACGATAGTCGCGTCGTACCCGTCAAACACGCCAAAGGAATACGAGATCGGGAGGCGTTTGAGGGGCAGCGGCTCGCGAATTTTCCGCGTGCAGGTCGTATGACCGGTTTCCTCGTTGTAGGTGGCCTTTGGAAGGGTGGCTGTTATTTTGGGGATGCACGATCTACAATTAGAAAGGTGCGCGTGCGACACGAGTTTACTTAAGGACTCGCACTGTTTTTGAGTGCGGCGACCATCGCGATAAGTGCGGCATCGAACGCATTCCCGTCATAATTGATACACGTGGCATCGACGTACAACACCCACGCAGCGCGCTCTGGATGTATGCATAGATCTGAGAGGGGAAGCATGCCTGAGCTGTGGCAGTGATTCGTTAGGGAGTAGGCGGCGCAGGATCGAGAAGTGAAACGCACGCAGAAATCGTCGATGCAAGACGATCAGAGAGGACCTGGGCTTCCTCAGACGGAGGGCCTGGCTTGAACCGTGGCGCGCACAACGGCGGAAGGTCGATGTTAGGGACTAAGGGAGCGGGTCAACGTCGTCGCGGTCAATCGACTCGGTCGCCAGTAGGTGCGAACCGATAAACCCCTCCGTGGGTTGATCAAGGTCTGGCTCTGCGATCTCAGCTTTGACGCCACATACGATGGTTGTCTCTCCGAGGCGTACGAGCGCGGAGCCGTCTGCGGTGGAGATGGAGCCGACGTGGACGAAAAGGTCGCGCCATTCAGTTGCCTCGCGACCGTCTGGACGGACTTGTTCTGTGAGAAAGCGTTCAAGATAGGCTTTTGGATGAAGTCTCTGAAATATCTGAGAGTTGAGATCGGTCACGTTCATTGTGAGAGTTAGAGTACAAGTGGGGCAACCGCCTGACTGATGTGATCACTAAGCGGCTTTGAATTGTTGCGTTGTTGGCTCGACTCGACTCGACCCCGACCCGCCTCGCTTCCGCAGCCCGCCATGTTCGAAGATAATCCGCTCGAGCCCTCTCCCTTCGTTCTCGACCCCAATGATTTCTCAACTTTCGTTGATTTCGACATCAACTCCTCGTCCTCCTCATCCAGACATACGTCCCCCGCCGTCCCCACCATAGTCGATCCGCAGTCAGACCTCACCAACCTTTGGTTCAACTTCTCCAACGTCAACGATGACCTACTCAACGCCAGGTCCACCCTCCCTGAACCCATTTCTGGCTCTCCATGGGACTTCCTCGCCTTTTCCAACGATAGCCCCGGCTCTGGCACCACCAGCACCTCTGGTGGGCTCTCCCCACCATTTACCATCGATCCTCAACTCATGGCGACTCCTGCCACTTCCAAGGCTCCCAGTGACTTTGGAGATGACGACGCCATGAAGGACGAACATATTTATGAGGAAGAAGACGACGAGGACGACGAAGGCCCCGTCACTCCTCCCCCAGTTGGACCACCCAATAAAGGCAAGGATCGCAAGCCGGTCGTTCATTCTGGCGGTATCCAGAAAAGGATCCATGTCAGCTCTGTCGTGAAAAAAGATCCACTTGACAACCCCCTGGATGACTGGCGCCCCACGCCTGAGGAATACCAAAAACTGTCGAGCAGGGAAAAACGCCAACTACGCAACAAGATTAGCGCCCGCAATTTCCGCAACCGTCGCAAGGGTGAGCATTCCATCCCTCTATTGTTCCTTTGGGGGGATTCATCCTTTGTTATATCCGATGCATACAGAGTACATCAACACCCTTGAGAGCGACGTTGCGGAGCGCGACCAACTCATCGATGCGATCCGCGTTGAACTTGGCTCAACTAAGTCGGAAAATGCGGCGCTGCAACAAGAGATCAAAGCTCTCAAGAAAGCCCTCCTCGGCGGCGCAGGACGCGCCAGCTCGCCAGCCCTCCCACCGCCGAGCCCCTTGCCCATCTCCGCATCATCCCCCGCAGCTCGGAGCACCGCATCTTCGTCGTCGTTGCTCACGCCCAATATGCACAAAGATCTACCCTCGACATCTCCGCGCCTTGCAGCCAAGGGATTCTGGGGCGGCAGCAGCACCACCTTTGGTGGCATCACACCCGTGCATACAGTCACGATTCCCGACCTCATCGCCGGCGCAGCGATCAAGCCAACCCTACAGGAGAACATCAACCCGTCTCTCAACACGAACAGCAGCACCAACAGCATCGGTCTTGCGACGCTCGGGGGCCCTGGCAAGCCTGCCCCGTTCGATTCATTCGCGGACTCGAATCCGTTCACGATGAAGATGCTCGATGCGTACGTGTCATCTTACCATTTTCCCCTTTTGGGTCTGTCTGATTGTCGTGTTGATACCCAGGTACCGTATGCAGCTGTGGACTCGCCTTGCACACCAACAACAGCAACAGCAACCCACCTCTACTCAGCAGCAGCACCAACAGTCTACTTCGCCGTCGCCCCCGCCGCTCACAGGCCTTGCGGCCGGCCTCCGCCCACACTATTTCACTACCGCCGCATCCTTGCGCGGTTCCTCTTCGACGCAAACCCTCTCCTCCTCCCTTAGTGGCAAACATCACGTTATCCCATCGTCCTTCGCACCCATATACCCCACGCCACCCTCTACACCCAAGCTCGGCTCTACGTCCGCTTGTGGTTCGTCGGCACCACCTCCGACGCCACAGCAGGCGGCACTCGCGTCGATGGCCTCGCAGACGCTCGTGCAGCGCCTCGGCAGTGCCTTCTGGCAAGCTTTCTCCGGTTCCTCACCATCTCCCTCCTCACCCTCTTCGGCGTCGGGTGCCGGCCCGAGCATGACTCAGCGCGTGCCAGCCTGGGATGCGGATAAGGTCCGACGCGTGTTGGAGGGCACGGCCGTCGTGCGCGTCGTGGACGTCGAGCTCTCATCACCGTCGTCATCACCGTTGTCGTCTGGGAAAGTGGCAACTGTGGCGGCGAAGGCGGCGGCGAAAGAGGCAAAGGAGGTGCAAACGCAGGCTCAGCAGCCGGCGTGCGCGAATTTCTGTGCGACCGCGCGGGAGACGGGCCTTGGCGTGCTCGAGGAGAGCATGCGCGCGTTGACGCTGGGCAAGAAGTGAAGTAGAGCTTTTGATTCGTGGTGGTGTCGTTGTTTTGCGTTCGGCGTGCTTTTTAGGTATTGGCGAGCTTGCGAGTGTTGGTCTGTCCCCCCTACCCCTCCCCTCATTCTATTTTCACACTTTTACTCGGAATATGTATATCACTTTCTATCTAATACGCTTCTTAGTTTACTGATCGTGCGTTAGGGCCTAGTTTTGATTCCCCATCGTTGTCTCTCGTTTCGTCCGCGTGTCTCCTCCCTCTAACGTTTCTATAGCTCCACAATGCTCTCTGTGTTCATATGAAGAACAAAATGTATTCGTTCACCATTTCTGCGACTGGTTCGAAAGAGTAACATTGTCGTGCTTGACTCAATTCTCGATCGGTGGAGTGCTTTGGGTGTGTAGTTGATCCACCTGAGATGAAGGAACTGGATACATTGGCCCTGGGGTAAACCTCGTATGGCCAAGTACAACATAAGGTAAACAGATTATTTATATACGGTATATATTTTTTCGCCATACAGTACTTTCTATACACCACGGACAACGAGAAGAAAACAATTAAAGGGTAAAAAAGAGAGAGCCATGAAAAAAACTATTCCACAACTGCGGGCTCCGATGCGGACGCAACGACCCCTCCAACGGCACCTCCAGTAGCAGACCTAAATATGGGCTTTTCGAGCCATCGCGCGCGAGCGGCATCCTTCTTGGCCAGTCCCGCCCTCGCGCCCTCGCATTCTGCGGGAGAGGGCGTGCGCCACAGCACGTCCTCTGTCCGCGAGACGTAGAAGAGACGGTAGGTGCGGACGCAGACTTTGATCTCCAGCCCGCCGCGCGTGTAAAAGTGCTGTCCGGGTCCTTTCGTTCCTGCACCTGCGCCTACTCCCGAGCCGGGGCTTGGGCTTGGGCCTACTACAGGCCCTGCTATGGCGGTAGCCGTTGCCGTGGCGGGTAGAGATCTATTACGACGGTGAGTGGAGAAAGAAAGAAAGGTGGGAGGAGAGGGGGATTGAAGGAGCGCACCTTCTTAGGAACGGGCGGCGCACTTTGGTCGCGGCAACGCCTGGCGTCTCAGTGTCCGACACGAAACCTTCGATGTAGGCCTGCCAGCGGCCCGAGAGCACCTCGGCGTCGTCCAGGCTCGAGCCGTCCTTACTGAGTAGCTGGAACGTGATCGTTTTCGATTCTGGGAGCTAATCGCAACAGCATCGAAGTGATCAGATCTGAGCTGCCAACGCGGGAAGAGTGTGTGGTTCTTACCCAGTCGATACGGAACAGATTTTCCTCCGGTCCCAAGATTTCCTCGGCTTCCCGGCGGAGCCTGCGGTGGTCCTCGACGGTGGGTGTTTCGAGACCTCGCTCGTCCCACAGTAGCTTGGCGATCTTCTCGAGCTTTGGGTCCTGTTCCCAACTTTGAACCTGCGAGACCATGTTAGATGGATGAGGTGAGGGATAGAAGCTAGGGAGCTCACATGTTTGATGAGGGAGGCGAGGACTTTATCGATGGTGAAGATTTTGTACGCATCCTGCGCTCATGTCAGATGACAGACGAGGATAATGAGTATGAAAACTTGCATGCAACCCAAACATCTCGCGCATCTGATCTTCAAATACGAGTTGCTCCACTTGATTATCGAACAACCGTTCGCAACTTTCTAACATTAGTTCGTAATACTGCAAAGCGGTGATCTGTGTTTGTCCCTCTTGTGGACCCGATGACGCTTGCATCAGCTCGAGATCCATGGCAGTGGTGTTGGAAGCTGTATCGAAGGCCAGGTCATTCGCCCGTTCCATGGCGATGTTTTTGAAGAGATGCAAGCGAGAGTAGAGAACCTGAATCAACCGCAATTCTCAGCTCCATGGCTTTTGAAGGTATAGATGAGCCCACGCACCTCGATCATCCGAAGTAGAGTATAGAACCAGGTATTCGTGAAGAACGACCGCCGCTTCGATCGTCGCTTTTCAGCACCAGCCAAATTCGGGTCGGTGACCGCCGTCGTTGTTGACACCGGTACTAACGCCGGCGCGGGCGCTGGACTCCGACTCCGTGAGAGTGCCACGGCAGCTTCGTCGTCCAGTGCCATGGGAACAGGCGACGGTTTCCGCGAGCTCATGGGGGAGGGCGAGGGCAACGGGAGGGTCTGGCCGCGCGTAGACTTGGCCTGTTCGCTCTTGAGCAAGCTCTTCCGCAGATCGCCGGAGAAATTGGCCGGCAGGGTACCGTTCCGCGCGCCACCAGGAGCTGCTGAGCGCGCCGCGCTCGAAGAAGCTGCTGCATCCGCATCGTCCCCGCCTCCACCACCGTTGCTCGTCGCTCCAGCCACCGGTTCCGTCCCCGTCCCCGTCCCCGTCCCCGTCCCCGTCCCCGTCCCCGTCCCCGTCCCCGTCCCCGTCCCCGTCCCCATCCCCGTCCCCGTCGCTGCCCCCACAGACACCATACCCGTCGGATGCGAATTTGGCCCCTTCCCGCTCGCGCGCGGTCGTCCCACCGAGGGCCGCTCGTCCCACTCGCTGAGCTGGAAGAATGCGCGCACGATGCTGTACAGCCTGATCTCGACCCAGTTCTTCCGGGCCGCGTCGAGGCGGAGCTGGGTGCCGCTGAGGCGCGAGAGGTAAGAGAACGCGAGCTTGATGGCATCGCGGAGGACGTCCGCGTCCTCGACCTCGCACGCGAGCTGGTGCTGTGGACGAGCACGCGCGTAGAGCGGGTCTACGAGCGCGGCGCGGCGAGCCATCCGCGTCTCCATGGTCGCCTCGATCTGCGCAACGAACGCCTTGGTGCTGAGCGCTTTCTTGTCCGCCATCTTAAACGTGATGCCTTGATGGTCCAGCGAACGCGCGTAGTTCGCCGCGTCTACCGCGCGCCAGATCTTGTTCCACTCGCGCTGCGCGCGCTTCCACTCGGTCTCCTTTTGCTTCAGCCTCGTGAGGACGACGGGCAGCGCCAGCGCGGGCGAGTCCTGCATCGCCTGCAGGACCTCGAGCCCCGCCTCTCGCCCGTAGATCTTTTTGATGATGCGTTGGTGAACGGCCTTGCCCGCCCCGCCAAAGTTCGGCTTGAGGCGAAAGATTGCGCGTTCCTCGGGGGTCATCCCAAGGATCTTGTGATTGAGTGGATCGAGCACGCCGATCGTGCGTACGAGCGCATCGATGTGGAAATCATACTCGTGGCGCTCTTCTTCGGTGCGATGCAGCGCTTCCTCGTAGAGATTTTTCTTGTGCGCCATGAAGACGGAGTCTTCAGTTGAGAAACTTGGATGCGAGACCCACTCGTCGTTCAAAACGGATTTGCACATTTCGTCACGGCCGCTGCACTCTACGTTGATTTCCTACACAACAACCTTAGCATTATGGCCATGGAGCGAGGCAGGGCGACAAGGACGTACGTCTGCAGGCAAGCGTCTGTAGCTGCCGTACCGGATATTCAGCTCCTCGCGGCTCGGACGGTCGAGAATGGTCAATGGCCGCCCTGGGGGCTGGTAGAGCTCTTCACGCTCCTTGGCCAAAGCTGAACGTTCCATGGCCTCATCCCATCCTAGAATTTCCTTGAACTGGGCCATTAGCTCTCCTTCTCCAAGGAATGAGCGGCTTTCACGGATGAGGCGTGCTCGATCAATAAAGTCTTGGGCGAACAGGTTCACGAGCTTGAGGAATTCGTGGTACGTCTCGCGAGAGTCGAGCGCTACCTTTACGCGTGGGAAGAATTGAGTCTCGTCAAAATTAGCCGCGGGTGTCAGAGGCGGGGGAGGTGGCGCAATGGCTGGACCTTGCTGCGCGAAGTTTTGCGATGTGGACGAGGGCGGTGCCTGGTGTGAGTAGGAGTGTCCAGATCGGCGCGGTGATGATGGAGCGGGGATGGTGCTAAAGTGGGAGAACGCCGACTCGCGACCAGTAGGATGTTGTTTAGACTTGACGGAGCGTTGGTCATTTCCGGGAGCCGAAGATATACGAGACAAGCACTCACTCGGCTTCCGGACGCGCGCCCTGCATCCCTGTCCTTATCCTTATCTTTATCGGCAGCCTTCCGTCTTCTCTTAGCGGGGGCAGACGTAGAAGCTGGAGCGGGTTCTGCCGGCTGCTTCCGCTTCTGCGCACGCGCAGGTTCGCCGCTTAGTGTGCCGGCTCGCATGCCTGGTCCTCTGAACATGCCTAGACCATCGGAATCTGGCGCGCCGCCCGCGCCAGGTAAGAAGTCACGAAAGGCAGAAGACAAGTCCGGAGCATCTTTGAAAAGGTCCTCAACCTTCGCAAAAACTTCAGCCTGACGGTGGAAGGTTAGAGTCAGGAAAAAGATGGTGACAAAGACGAACATTGTTTGCGCTGGACTTATGGCTCGCTAGGATCTCCAAAAACTGCTTGTATGTGTCTGGATCATTGCTGAAGCGCGTCTTTATGCGTTGAACGTAGTCCATCGCAGGTCCCAATCCTTGACGTTCGTGGTAGTCTACCGTAGGTCCCGAACCCTGGCGTTCTTGGTCGTCAAACGAAGAGACGTCAATGGAGCCAGCGGACGGCTTCGGCGCATTTGACAGCCCTAGGGCAGATGTAGAAAGGAGTGTGGGGGGTAGAGGAGGCTGGTCTATTGGCGGCTGACCAGGTTCCTGTAATGGTGGTGCTGGCTGTGACGGCGGCGGGATACTCGGACCATTAGTTGACTGTAACATAGTCCCTGATGGTGTCGTAACAGTAATGACCTCTGACGACTGTGCGTCAGAACCGACTTCGATGCGGTATCCGACAGGGAGAAACGTGTTGAATCCCTGGATCAGAGAAGGGTGGCCGTGAAACAAGCTGGCAACACGCTGAATGACACCGGGAGTATCGATCCTATCAAAAACATGCTGTAAGCATAGCTTTTATGGCGAATGATTCGAAGAAAGGAAACGTTGCTCCGCGCAGATATCACGGGCGCTTGTGTCACCAGACAAAAGGAAAATGGGGGAGCGGATCATCCGGATGCGAGTAGACTCACACTTGACTCTTGAATTCCTTCATGATATCCAAGAAGACATTGTAGACATCGGGGCGGTCATTGAACTGGACCTTGACAGCATCGAGGTAACTGAGCGCATCTGTGACATTGAGCTGCCGGTCAGTACTACCATTCATAGCCTCAATCGCGGGCTGAGGCGCCGTGTCTACGTTATCCAGTTTCTCTGTAGCGGGAGACTCTGGCGCGGCTATCATGGGTGTAGGTGCCGAAGCACTCGAGTTATCGGCGGGGGGATTTGGGGACGGAACCCCGGGAGCGGCGGGCTCCGGCTCTGTCTCCGTGGTTGGCTGTGTTGTGGTGACATTCTGGAGAGCGGTGTCTGTAGTGGGTTCCATAGGAGAAATAGAGCCAAAGTTTGTTTCTGTGAAGACTGAGCATGCAATGATGGCAAGGGATTCGGCTCAACGTACACTGTTACAATCTCCCAGGGTAATAGTACCACAGTGACTTGACGTCAGCTGAGCGTTAGAGCCGTGTTTTTTGAGGTAGGAGCCAGATCAGGTCTGAAGTTGAGGTATCCTGACAAGCGTTCTTTGGAGAGAATATGTTGACGGGTCAAAGAGGTCCGTTGACGCTTGCGGGTCCCAAAGGCTCTGCGCGTTTGAAAATCGGTCCGGCCGGATACACGGGCTACTCAGCCGGGCCACTATTTGTCATCCATCAAATTCCGACCATTGTCCGGTGGCAGCAACGAGCCATCGCGCTTCGACCTCCATCTATGAGGAACCTGGCTAGTATAATTGCCCCCGTGATCACTCCCCTCGTCCATGACGACCTCTAATATATGTCATACGTGGCCGACCCCAGATGTCTGTATTTCACTCTGTATTTCACTAGGTTTTAGTGACTTCAAGTTAGTGTGCTCATGGTCTCCATGAAGTCAACCTCGTGTCTACCCTAGTATTTTCCTTGTTACAGGTTAGTCGCAGCTGAAATATACCCTTTGTTCTCCAAGTCTGAGCCCAGCTTTTTCCATCTTGATACGGACTAAGTGCTCCCCGTCACCTCGTGTCTTACAGCCCCTCAGTTTCCTATTCCCTCGGCCTCAGCCTCACATCCAGCTGGTGTAATCCTGGAGTATACCAGAAGGACTCAGCAGCGTGCGTCCATCCCCAGGGCTCCGGCATCGCAGGGAGCGCTAGATCGGGTACGCCTTGCCCACACCGGAGCAAGCACACCGCCGGGGTGATAAGCCAAACTGGGCGTGCAACGCCTGTGCGAGCCCTTCGGCTGCAGAAAGAGGCCTACGACGGTGGAGACATTTCTTTACTATTCCTTTTGTTTCCTCACATCTCTTGATCATCCTAGTAGATCCATTGTATGTTGTATATACACGTAACTCACCCCGAGCGGGCAGAATCCATCATTAATACTGCGGTTCTAATTTCCCTCCTCCGAAGGCTCCGACCCGCTCATGACTTCGCATATACCAACTCGTCCGCGTCTCGTATTCCGAGATCGCGTGCTTAGTCCTCTGGAATCGCCAGATTGGAAGTCGCGAATGCAGCGGCCAGGTCCGGGGCACCTTTGAAAAGCACTTGTACCTTCGTAAAAACTTTAGCCTGCCAATGAAACGTCAAAATGAGGAAAAACATAGTAGCAAAGACGAACATTGTCTGCTCTGGACTTATGACTGGCTAAGATCTACAAAAACTGCTCGTATGTGTCTGGGTCATTGCTGAAGCGCGCCTTTATGTGCTGAATGTAGTCCATCGCAGGTTCCAATCCTTGACGTTCGTGGTACAATAGTTCACCGTAGGTCCTGACCCCTGGTTTTCTTGGTCGCCAAACAAGGGACGTCAATGGAACCAGCGAACAGCTTAGACATTTGACAGCCCTATGGCAGATGTAGAAGGAAGTGGGTGATGCCATGATGCAGCGGAGGCTGGTGCACTGGTGCAATGATGGCTGACCAAGCTCCTGTAATGGGCTGACTGTGGTGGCGGCGAGATAGTACTCGGACTATTGGTTAACTGTAACATGATCCTTGATGGTGTCGTAACAGTAATTGTAGAGCTAATAAAAGTAGGCGATGTGTAGCAGCGAGCGAGCGCGAAGAAGCGTGAGCGGGAAGCAAACCGTGTACCGAACGCAGACTCAGCTGGGCACAAGAAAAGCACACATTGAGGGAGCCTGCTACATAACTACGGAAGTACTGTATAAAAGACACAGGAAAAAGGGGGTGCTCGACGGATGCAAAATTAAGCTAAGTACTGTAATTAACCATTCAAGCTGTCTACGGGTAAAGGGCACTACAGTAGTGCGCGCGCACTGTATGGTATTCTGTCCGGGTAATGTATGTGCGCGTTCATCAAATATCATGGCCGATCGCCGCTTCCGCGACAGTAATGACCTCTGACGACTGTGCGTCAGGACCAACTTCGATGCCAGTGCGGTATCTGACAGGGACAACCATGTCGAATCCCTGGATTAGAGAAGAGTGGCCCCGGCGAGACATCTTCACCTTCCTTGCCCTTCTTTCCCCCCCTTCTTTCTCTGCTCTCACCGCGTGGCATACATTGTCTCCTCGACCTGGACCGTCTCGTATAAATAACCCCACCGCCCGGCTTCGCCTTAGCCAGGCAACTGTGGCCCCCACACACACACACTTTCTGTGACTGCATTGCGTGATTTACGACTCTCGACCGACGCTTCGGCTCCGACTCGACTCGATCTTCCCCAAAACCGTACGATCATCCCATCCTTGCCACTCTCTGACCCCTTAGATATCGCGCCGTGCGCCGCGCTGAAGTATACCCGTTAGTGGCAGCGAGGATAACAACTCGCATCTACCACCCCCGTCCTACTCCTTAGCTCGTTCTCGTCTTGAGAGCGCCGTTCGGGTTTTATTTATTTATTTCCTTTCGAACTTTCGCGCGGACTACTGACTCATGTCTCGCCACGATGACCGCTACCAGCCTCACTATCGCTGGCCATTCAATGCTATCGCCAACCGCCATCTTGCTCTGCTTCCATCCTGCACCTTCTTGCTCGTCCGGGATTGTGGCCTCTCGTCTACCCGTCGTCTCAACCCACCGGGGTTTTCTGACTCATTTGACCCGGTAAACCCACGACCCCAACCCGGGAAAACCCATACCCTGAGCGTGGGTGTGGTTTTTTGGTGGGCGTGGGTGTGGGTAGGCCTGAAATATCCCAGGGTTACACATGCCAATCCCTGGGCTGCGCAAGACTGCACCAGTATCGATTCTATCACAACCATGTTGTAAGCATAGATTTCATGGCGAATTACCCAACATCTGAATGAGAGTAGACTCACACTTCTTTCATGATGTCTAAGAGGCCATCGGTATAGACCTGGGGTGGTCGTTGAACCGGACCTTGACAGCATCGAGGTAACTGAGCGCCTTTGTGAAATTGAGCCGCGCAGTGCTACCGGGCGGCCAGAGCGCTGTCGCGCGTCGATAAACTGCTGAATAGCTCTCTCAGCAGGTCCTGATAACTCATGTTCGCCGACGAGAAGATTTTGTAGCATGGGTAGGACTGCATTTACACTTTCTCCGGCAAGCTGTTGAAGGGCAGGTGCGATAAGGGGAACTAATCGATCAGATAAGTCCAGATTTTTCACAGACGTGAACGGGAATAGAAGTTCCAGCCATTGTGTGCTCTCAATGTCGTCTTGCCAATGTGATCGATACGAGAAGATCCGGAAGTGCTCCAAGGTGTAGAGGGGAAGCAAAGACGAGCTGCAGACCTGCGCTAGCGATGAAAGCTGCCAGTCCGACGGTGTGCATGAGATTTCCAAGAAAAAACCTCCGTCAACAGCCATCCCTTGCGGTGAAAATCCGACCTCGGCGCGACCATCGTAAAAGGCTACGTGTGCTCGGTAGTGTGCCTTGATAATTTCTGTGCGACGGATGAAGTGGCGGAGTAGTGGAGCGTCATATATCAGTTGATGAAAGAATGTTATCCTGAAATGATCGAGTAGAGGGGTATCAATCAGGGATACGATGGCCTCCAGGTACTCGCTATTGCCTTTGAATGTAAACCTGGTGAGGGCAGTAAGGACAATGCGCGTGAGCGGAGGTAGCCGCCGGGTTCCACCCCCGACTCGAGATTGAGGTGATCGGAATCCGAGGTCAAATGATTTGAGCGCTGTCAACGCGGACAGACAGGTGACCATCTCCTCGGGTGAAATGTATCCGGTTTGGGGAATGGACCAAAGGCGAAGGGTGACAAGATTTCGGGTAGATGAGAGTAGCTTTACTGCCGGAAAAGGAATGCCGTACAAGTCGAGTGTATGGAGACTTGGGGCAGATCCACCGAGGAATGAATCAGGAAGGATCGGTACATTTTCATCATCTGAGTACAGCTCCAAGTGTGTCAGTTCCGGGAATGGCTTCTTCACCGCCGCGAATCTTTTCATCAGAGAATTCGGAATGCCCCGGATAGCGATTTTACGCACGCGCCAGTGCTGCTTAAGTGCTGCAACGATGTTGGCCATACCCCTCGGTCGCTTCCCTGTGGCCAAGAAGTCAATGACGATGGGCAACGCTGGCCAGACCTCCAGGATCTTCAGTGGTCGCTTGGGGGTGTAAAGAATTTGTAGGTTCAGGCGTCGAGGTGAGTCAAACACAGCAAACCGCCATCGTCGGCACACGTGGACTAGAGTATGCCATACATCTTCATCGGCACCAGGTCGATCCACATAAAAGTTGAATATTTCTAGGAGTACGGTGCTGGGGAGTACCTCGATAGTCCCTGGCGGGTGGAGCTGGTCTGTACCCAACTTTATGATCATCCAAGAGGAACTTGTGGATTATCGCTCACCTTGCTGATCTTCACCACGCAACCCTCTTCGTCGACGTGTACTGCTCTTTCTTGCATTTGATTTCTTGACAGCAGGCATTGGGGATGAAGTCACGTATCAATAGTTGGAGATGGAACTGGAGTGTTGGGTTTCGAGGAGACCGAAATATGGAGGCTAGTGAGCGACAAGTCAGCTCTCTTTGTAACAAGAAAGTGGAAGACCGACCAAGACGTAGCGCTCGTCAGATGTGATAGTTGAAGTGAGAACCAACCTGGATATGGGAAGATACAGCCGACATTCGATTTTGGAGCACCTACGCCTCTAGGTCGTGGAACACACGTGTCGTAAAGTTTCGCAAACGCATGTCCTCGCCAAGTACAACGCGCAGTGCCAAGGATGTCAGGAGGACTCTCACCTCTTTCTTCTTCCTACTTCCTTTCCATATGTAGCTAGACCAGTAGTTTAGCATGTCTTGTGGCCTCTGTGCTGGGACATTAAATCCGAATTCAAAAAAAAAAAAGATGCCAGGAGGATCAAGAACTGCCCCGTGGATTCCACCGCTCCTCGTCACCGACTGTCAGTGCGGAGGCACACAGGACATACAAAGTGACATGGCTGTAGATGTAACGTGATTATTTGGAGGCTGTTGTAGGGTCAGCGCGGAACAGGACTGGGCCGTCCGACTGGCCAACTCGAAGGCAAGAAAAGTGTTACTGTAGCCGGTCCGGGGAGTCGCCCGAGCCGAAACCGCATGTCCGACGCCCCGCATCGTCAGTCTATCATATATCATGATTCGTTGTTCGAGTTCGAGAAGCGTCGTGCTCAAACCTCACTGCCTTGCTCGTATTCCGACTCTCTCTCATTCTCCGAGGTTCTTTTGTTGTCTCTCTTTATGATATGTGTATACTTTTGACTCCGTACTTCCACATCAGGAAAACCCCTCATTTGCTTTTTGCTACTTTTACTGCTTTTATTGCTTTTTTTGTGTAAAAAAAGTAAAAATTTGGAAAGTACAGACTACTTGTGACAAGCCAACCCCTTTACTTTCCATGTACTTTTTTACTACTGCTCTACTTTTTTACACAGCTCTATATTTTTTCATGCAATATAACTGAGACTACTTCCATTTTATTACTACTTGTCATTTATTGGCTGTACTTTTATGTACTTTTGTGACCTGAAATACTTTTGAAAGCAATATAAGGTAGGGCTCACAAGGTTTCATCCAACATCATGTGAGTGTGACACCTGTGTTACATCTCATTTGAGCTCAAATCTTCAAGTGAAATCCACGATGCAAACACTTGCGCAAACAGCAGCAAACTATAAGGGGAGATGAAACTTTTTGAATAACTCCTCAGATGATAGATTTATGAGAAATATGCTCTCTAGCAACTGACTTAAATGTACTCATATACATTTGCTAGAGAGCCAATTTTTAATAAATAGTGTTGTTGGAAAGTTATTCAAAGCTTTCTGTTTGTCACGCATTTTGTCACTTTTGTCACGTGATGTTGGATGAAACCTTGTGAGCCCTACCTTACTTTTTTGACTGCCTCAGAAAGCACTCTGGCAAGTGGAGGACTTGGCTTTTTTGTGCTTTTTTGTGCTTTTTCTACATTTTTCATGAAAAGCATGAAAAAAGTAGAAAAAGCACCAAAAAGCAAACAAGGGGTTTTCCTGATGCAGTAAGCATCTCGTATTGCTCTTGTACCAGTTAACAGCGCTAGCGCGCTCTACAGTATACAAACCTTCCATGTTCGCTCTGGAAATGCGAAACTTGTGTTCCAAGAGTCAGGGTGAGCCTAGCATTTTTCATCTTTGTTACCAACCAAGTGCTCCCGTTGTCTTACAGCCCCCATTTTCCTATTCCCTCGCCCTCACGTCCAGCTGATGTGATCCTGACGTATGGTGCATCAGAAGGGACGCAGCAGTGCGCGTCCATCCCAGGGCTCGGGCATCTCGGGGAGTGCTAAATCGGTTAGGCTGTCCTACACCGGAGCAAGCAGACCGCCGGAGTGATAAGCCAACACCTGCGCAAGCCCCTCGGCTGCAGAAAGAGCCCTACGACGATGGAAACATCTCTTTACTATTCCTTTGGTTTCCTCACATCTCATCATCCTTATCGATGCATTGTATGTTGTATATACAAGTAACTTAGTAGAATCAATCCGTAATACTGCAATTCTAATCTCTCTCCTCCAAAGGCTCCGATCCGCTCATAACTTCGCATATATCCTACCAACTCATCCGCGTCTCGTACTTGGCCCTCTAAGTATAACCCGATTAGCGGAATCCGGTTTGCTGACCATGTCATTCAATTCGCGCGTCGACGTCGTAGCGCGCGACAACGGACACGAACGCGAAAAGACAACAATAGCACGTGTCGCCACCATCGAGACGAAAAGGGGGACGAAACGCAAGGAGCGCAACTCGTAATGCAGATGCGAGGACAAAGCCCACTATGAGGGAGAAACAGAAAGTTAAGGAAAGTATGGTGGCATAGAGAAAGACAGAAAGAAAATAGTGTGTCGATACCAGAAATCAAGCAGGGAGTAGGGGGGTTGAACGTGGGCAGCGTTGCTAGAAGGGAAGTTCCTTGAACAAATGGGAGAGTCGCGTGATGATACGATGTGAAGTGGAAGGCTGTTCTGTTCTCGGGGATCTCATTTGTGGGCACCAATACTCTTCTGCGCGTGGTTCGGTAGCCAGTGGTGACGGTTCCTCGATGGTAGCCAGCAACTGGCATCCCAGGGGTTATAAACAGGTGTAGAAGAACGGCGGGAGATAAATAGAGGGTAAAAAAACGTCAATTGAATGGAAGGCAGAGAGATTTTATCGATCACTGACCTCGTCCTCAATTTCTCGCTCAATTTCTCGCTGATGTTATGGAGGCTCGTCGTAGAAAAGAGCTACAGGATGACCAGAGAGCTGTCGCGCGGCGATGAACTGCTGAATAACTTCCTCGACAGTTTTGACTCGGGTTGCTCTATGTGAAGATTTTGTAGCATGGGTAACACTTCAGTCACTCTTTCTCCGGCAAGCCCTTGGAGGGCAGGTGCGATAAGCGGGGCTAATCCACGAGATATGACTAGATGTTTCACAGACGTGAACGGGAGTAGAAGTTCTACCCATTGTGTGCCCTCAATATCGTCTTGCCAATGTGATCGATACGAGAGGATGTTGAGGTGCTCCAAGGTGTAGAGGGGAGGTAAAGATGAGCTACAGACCTGCGCTAGAGATGAAAGCTGCCAGTCCAACGGTCTACATGAAATTCCAAAAGATAAACCTTCTTGAACAGCCGTCCGTTCTTGCGGTGAAAAACTGACCAAGGCGAGGCGATCGCGAAAGGCTATGGTTGCTCGATCTCGATAGTGTGGCTTGATTGTTTCTGTGCGACTGATGAAGCTTCGATGAAGTGGCGGAGTGGCGGATTGTCAAATATCAGTTGCTTGAAGACTCTAACCTCGAAATCATCGAGTAGAGGGGTATCAATCAGGGATACGATGTCCTCCAGATACTCGCCATTGCCATTGAATCTAAAGATGGTGAGAGCAGGGAGGACAATACGTGTGAGCGGAGGTACAGGTCGGGTTCCTCCGCCGACTCGAGGTGATTGGAATCCGAGGCCAAAGAATTGGAGCCCTGTCAACGCGGACAGGCAGGTGACCATCTCCTCGGGTGAAATGTATCCGGAATGGGGAATGGACTGAAGGTAAAGAAAGTTAAGGTTTCGGCTAGACAAGAATAGCTTCCTCATTGTCGGAAAAGGGATGCCACACAAGTCGAGTGTACGGAGACGTGGGGCAGATCCACCCAGGAATGAATCAGGAAGGATTGGCACATTTCCATCAAGTGATTCAAGCCTCACATATGTCAGTTCCGGAAATGGCTTCTTCATCGCCGCGAATTTTTTCATCAGAGAATTTGGAATGCTAAAGATAGCGATTGCACGCACGCGACGGTGCTGCTTGAGTGCTGCAATGACATTGGCCATACCCTTCGGCCGCTTCCCTCTGGCAAAGAAGTCAATGACAATAGGCAACGCTGGCCAGATGTCCAGCATCTTTAGTGGTCATTTTGGGGTGCAATTAAGGTGTAGGTCCAGGCGTCGGGGTGAATCAAACACAACAAATCGCCATCGTCGACACACGTGGACTAAAGCATGCCATCCATCGTAATCGAGACGAAGGGGATCCGCATAAAAGCTGAATATTTCTACGAGGACGGTGTTGGGGAGTGCCTCAATAGTCACCGGCGGGTAGAGCCTGTCTGTACCGCGAAACTCGATGATCGTCCAAGAGGGACCTGTGGGCTATCACTCACCTCGCTGGTCTTTACCACACAACCCCCCTCGTCAGCGGGTAACGCTCTCCCTTGCATTGAGTTCTCGACAACCAGCATCAGGGATGAAGTCATGGATCAATGGTTGGAGACGGAACTGGAATCTTGGGTTTCGAGGAGGCCGAAATATAGATGCTAGTGAGTGATGAGTCAGCGCTAGTCAGCTCTCCTTGTAACAACAGAGTGAAAGAGCGACTTGCGACGTACTGCTTGTCAAAGGTGGTGGTTGAAGTGGGGAACCAAATTGGAGACCGGGAAGATATAGCAGAGCATCCGCTTTTGGAATGTCTACGCCTCCAGGTCGTAAAAGGTTTGTAAACGCACGCTGTGACCAAATACAACGCGCAGTGCCCTTAAAATAGCCCCGTGGTTGCTCACCGACCTCACCGCCAGCTGCCACCGTGAAGGCTCACAAGTGACCTGGTTCGGCGCCGGGTGCCGGAACGGAATAGTCGGACGGGCGGCTCAACCGAAACGCGCGGCCCGAACATTGGTGCACGCCCCAAACGCGGTCGGAGTCCCGGGCCGCCGCTATGTTTCTCTTCCGTGACTCGTGCTTGTCTCTTACTTCTAATTAATATCTTACACTTCTGCCACTTTACTGATACAACCAATGCCCGCTCAGGGAGAACAAAGCATATCTACACGCACTGTTACAACACGAGACCCGGGCCTTTATATTCCTAGTTGCCCTTGTCTTGATAGAAGAATGCGACATATGGCTTCCGTGAAGAAGTGCGCACGTGCGCGCTGGACCAGATCCTTTGGAAGTAGATTCAGCCCGAGTATCACAAGCGATTCAGCTATCTTTTCGGACTTTGGGAATCCTCGGCGTCAGACTTGGGAGATCCATACAGAAGAGTGGGAACCTGTCAGTCACGCCATTCAGATTCTGATAAAGGTAACCTGGAGCGACGAATGACGGGGCTTGCCTGCTGGGTTTATTCTCGACGCATACCACTCAGGCTTGTTCTGAAGATCTATGAGATATCGTGTCACGTCGGGCCTACCTCTTGGAAGCTCCATCTGTAGAGCGAGTTATCGCCACATATAACTACACGGAAACGCTTAACCAACCCGATGAGTATACTGGCTAACCTTAAGTGTCCAAAATATCAGCTTCTCCACTGAATAGATAAGACTACATGTATTGTGCGCCCCTTGGGGGTGTATGAGATTAAGTCGTGGGTGGCCGTGGTGAGTGTGTTGAGCTTAAGGGGTAGGAGTGTGAAGAGACGGTCATGAATCGTTGGCGTTTATAACTCACAACCTGTGAATATGTTGGTCTGGAACTTGTGTTTGTCATCGCATAACACATCCCAGACGATGACGAGAGATGATATCACAGCCGTTGGTTGCCGTTGCGCGGCAGCATTGGCTATGGTTTTTAGCATGGGTCGTGTAGGTCGCGGAAGACCAGATGAATCAAGGATGTTCACATAAGGTCGAATATAGACATGACGTACCTGCAGATTTTGGGGATCGAGTGCTAGGGAAGATAATAAAGTACAGTGATGCTTACTTAGCGCCACGGACGGAGCAACGTGGATGATTAATGGAATAAGTGGGGCCAGTTGTTATTGTCGCTCCGGGGACGGTATGCCATTACTGTTGGCGATGTGTTCTGTATGAAACGAGGTTTGCGAAACTATATATTGCATGTATGGGCATGTAGGATCTGGATAGAGACGAGGTCGTGTCATGTTATATTATGTCATTCCTAGTCGTGATTTGAACAAGACAGCGTGTAATAGAGCTGACACTTCCCCTCTCGTACGGTTGAAAATCTGGTTTCTCGGCGGGCAATGTTGTAGTAGCAAATTATGGATTATCAATGGTACACGACGCTGACATAGCATGTCAAAAGCCCTGCCTGGGGCTCAAGCAGACGTAGTGTGGGCCTCAGCGACACAAGCCTGACTTCAGGTGTAGCCGGCCAACGAGCGCATTGAGGGCACGGGAGTCACTTGAATGGATGCCAATCAATTCGAGCGTCGACGTCGTGGCGTGCGACGCTAGACATGAACACGAAAAGTGAACGATAACACGTGTCGCCACCACTGAGATGTAAAGGGGGAAGAAATGTAGGGAGGGCCAATTGTAGAG
>Ga0307510_10001675_pt1 | contig 24600 bp, 35 predicted proteins | sample 12_EM_MG_FD_207224 | JGI IMG/M metagenome (GOLD analysis project Ga0307510, IMG submission 207224) | Populus trichocarpa ectomycorrhiza microbial communities from riparian zone in the Pacific Northwest, United States - 12_EM | ecosystem: Host-associated > Plants > Roots > Unclassified | place... | reverse complement strand
GTGATGAGATCTCTTTTGGTCCTTACGAGACACAAAAGCTGCCCAATATGAAGAAATCAGGTCCAGGGTAACAACAAGGACATCAGACGCGAGAAGCAGGGTGAAACTTGGGGTGAAAACGAATCACCCGTCGGGTCAGGGATTAACAACGTGTATGTGATGGACTAACAATCACTGCAGTCCGATTCGCAATACCGTGACTGATCTTTTGTGAGCTGGTCTGATAACTTCGCCGGTCGACGCCAGATTTGGGGCTTTCTGTGATTTCAAGGATACTGGATTCACCAGTGAGAAGTCATGCATTCATGTCACTTATAGCATTTGTGTAACGTTGGTCGTGGTGTCAATGTATATATAGGCGAATCGTGTCATTATGATGAGTATGAACTGGTATGTGTCTACTAGCAATACAGGACAATCAGTATCTAAATTTACATTTTGAACGCCTCGCTTGAAAGGCTAGATAGATATGTCATAAGTGACATAAGGTATAACGTACCACGTCTTGCTTACGCGTCCAAGGCCGTTCAGAATGATCCAAGGATTCTACTGTGGGCAAGTGAATACGACCAATTTTACGGGCTGTGGGACCCTGAAGATGCGAAATTGTCAACCTCGGATGAAGGGCCTGACGACCACGGTGAGACAGCGTCGTCGAGCATGATGCCCGAAATGCGATTTACGATAGACTCGGGGTATTGTCTAGTATTTCGTGAGTGGGCGTCAACCAGAGTGATGAAAACTCATACCGTTCTTGGACCCGCTTGATGAGCGAAATTGCATGATCGCGGTTACCATTACCTAGCTCTGCACGGACCATTGCCTCCCATGTAGATGGCTAAAAGGGTACATTAGCGAGAGGTTGTAATGTTATTAATATGGTACTTACTTCGCGATATACGAGCTGACCAGGAGAAAGGCGCGGCGCCACGGAAGCATCATGTGGTGCATGGTTATGCGGTGCAGCGACGCCAACGGGGGGATCTGCTAAGGACTCGAACACTGCTCGCGCTTGTTCGATGTCTCCCGCCGAAGCGTAGCCTCTGATAAGCAGGTTAGCTATGTAAGCCGTCATGTGCACGCCAGATCGCTTGAGGCGTCCGAGGTACCCGGATACGAGATCTGTACGGCGAAGAGTAACGATCACATTGATAAGGGCTTCGAACGAGACAGCATCCGGCAGACGCGCCCCACTTGTGAGAGTGTTAGGATGTTTCTCAATCGAGTCAAACACCTCGATTGCCTTGTCAAGGTCTCTTCCGACGCAGCCGTAGGCATTGATGAGCGCTGCCCAGTGTGCGCCCTGCACCTCAACCCTATTGTCCTTTACGAGCTGCGAGAAGGTCTTCTCCATAGCTTTGATATCAACAGGTGCAATGGTGCCATAACAATCCAGGAGAAGCTGAATCGATCAAAGAATCAGTAAAAATACAGCACGACGAAGGATGATCGTGCCTTATATGAGTGAGCAGTTGGTTTGATCCCAGCGTTAATCATGCGGTCGTAGTAGTGTAGAAATCGGGAGCGATTTGGCTTGGTCTGAACGTAGAATTGCATCATGGTATTATAAGGGGGGACACGGGGGCGGAAGTTACGCTGGCCGGTCATTTCCTCGAAGAGTGTTTCGGCTGATGTGCTGTCACCAACGCGACAGCAGGCAGCAATGACTGCACCGTAGGTGATTGATGTCGGTATGATGCCAGATTTCTTCATGGAGTGGAAAAGCTCCAGAGCATAGTCTGCCTTGCGGGCCTTGGCAAGCTTCGAGATCGTTGTATTGTAAAGGAAAATGTTGGGCTGTACACGGCGCGCCTGTGATTCATGGAAGTACTCAAGCGCCCGCGCCGTGTCGTCCGTCGTGTCCTTGACGCACTGGATCAGCGCGCCATACGCGTCTGCGGTTGGCGCCATACCCTGCTGAAGTAAGCGCAGGCGATGGGCATCCGCTGACACGCCATCACCAGCATGACCTCTAGCGATTATCATAGAGTTTTCGATAGTGGCCCAGCCGTCCAACATCGCGTTCTTGGCAGTACCCAATAGCGAGATTATGTTTTGTGCAACACCATACAAATAGTTGACTTTGTCCATCTCGCCAGCACGCCCGAGACCTTGAATGAGGCGACCGACAACCTCCGGAGAAGGGAAAATGCCCATCGCTGCGCCACGCTCGAATCTTTGAAATGCTGCAACAGCAGTGTCATCTTTTCCGCGGCACATATTCAGCTCGTCGACGTAACGACTTTGATAGTCGTCAATCCTCATCGTTACAACGTCAACTGGGGCTGGATTCGGAGTAGGTTGAGCTGAAGGTAGTTCCGGTGGTTGACTATAAGCAAAGGCTGGGGGGCTGGCTAGTAGGGCGGAGAAATCGGGTCCAAGGCTTTCCATGAGCGCTCTGGCTTCTTCATCCCCTTTCTGTTCGACGACGGGACGAAGAAGGCTGTGCATTACCGCCTCCGAAACGCGTCCTGGGTTGGTACCGGAGCGTGCCATATCAGTCAGAAGCGAAAGGGCCTGGGAGACACCATCGCCTCCAGTTGAGGGTCCTCCATACGTGCTGACTGAGAACGCCAACATTTCCCAGTCCTGAATGGTGAGCTCCGTGAGTCGGTCCTGACGCTCTTGGGCACGCGCGTATGCATTGAGAAGCGCCTGGGCAAGTCGTTCGGTTATGTGCATTCCACGGCTTGTCCAAACCTTCACAACGCGTAACGCGGAGAAGAGGGAAATGGGACGGGGGTTATCCTTGTCGAAGAGCGCCATATCTGTGACCGAACGGATAACTTCGGGTTTCTCATCGCGCAAGGTATCGTGGGGTGCCCGTGCAGGCCAGGTCGCCCCATTCGCACGAAATGATGCGACCTGCTCGATGAGATCAATGGCTTTCTCAATTCGACCGTACCTCGCATACATCCCAATGAGCTCCCCGATAGCCTTCATCCCATGCACATCCGCAAAGAGAGAACTCCATATCTCACGCGGGCCGAGAGCGGAGAGGGCTTGATCTAGGTGAGCAGTCCCTTGTTCTTCACCAACTTGATGCGCCCGTAAATATCGCATATTAGCAAGATAGGTAGAACGACGCATGAAAGTTGGCATCTTGTTGGGGCTATCCAAACGAGCGGCGTAACGCGCATACAGGCGATTGACATCGTCGACACGGTCCAGTTCACAGAGCTGGCTGACGGTGTCTCGCCAGAACGCAATGGTCGGCTGCGGGGGTTCTAAAGTTGGTGCCCATTCATCCTTGACGTCCTTGCCTTGGTCTACTAGTCTCTCGAACCACGAAACAGCGCTGGAGGGGTCTCCCATCAAGCAGAAGCCGCGTACGATGACGGCGTAGGTGGACATTGCTGGGGCAGGGATACCTTTGGGACCGAACTCCACTCCGGCCGCTGTGTCAAGCATCTCACTGAGGAGATCTAGTGCAGCACCAGGGTTAGCTGCACGCAGGTACGCGTTGATCATGCTGTTCCAGACACGAATATGGCCCGCCCGTGCAGACCCCAAGTTCGCTTCGTCCCATGGAATTTTGCCTTGGTCACAAACGTTGCGGAATTCGTCAAACACGACACGTGCGCCCTTGACGTCATTAACCGACATATACACGTCGAGAAGGTGGGCATAGACAGAGGCGGAAGGTTTGGGGAGACCACGCTTCTCAAGGTGGTGGAAGACGCGAATAGCTTCCTTGACGTTTTGATGACGCGCGCATGAGTTGAGGAGAGTTGCGTATATCGATGATGGGAGCACGTAGCCGCGGTGTGACGATGCGGTCGTGAAGAGTCGCAGTGCGGAAGGGAAATTCTGCTCTCCACGGAGGGCCTCGATGCGTCGCTGGTCGACGAAATTCTCAGCATGATCGGAAAGACCTAATGCATGGCGCTTCTCGATGCGTTTGGTGATGACATCGACTTGCCAGTAGACTTCCTCATCACGTGTGGTAAGCACGCCGATGAGCGTCGCGTAGGTACGAGCATTTGGCAAGATGGAACGCGTCACCATGTCATTGTAGGCCTGGAGAATCTCCGTCGGCCGTTCACTTCGCCTGCGAAGAGCGACGAGCTTGTCAAGAACGTTATTCCATTGGTCGACGGTGGACTCATAATCGGGTCGCCGTAGCTCCAGAAGCTCTGCATGCACTTCAAAGGGATCTAGAGACTTCGGAACTGAAGAAGTCACGGAGGTTGGTGTAGAAGGTCGCGAACGTGGGGCAGGGGACTTGGGACGAAGTTCTGGGGCGAGAGCTGATTGTGGTTGAGCTGCATCCGTTGGGTCGATAGACACTGTGGGACGTGGCGATGGTGGAACATCATCGAGAACACCAGGGACGGAAACGGTAGAGGCCGAAGAATTGCGACGGATAAGACGTGGAGTGGGTGGACGCGAAGCAAGTTCAACGTCCTCCAGGACGCGCTGGGGACGGCGCGACCCGGCGAAAGCGTGGTGAAGACGCGCGTGTTGCTGGACAGCTTTCAAAACATCAAAACTCTCGGCGCGTTCAGCAGTTGCAACGGCGTCGGATCCAAGGGAGAAACTTTGACTACGGGTGCGCTGTTTCCGCGTGACGCGGGTCGAGCTGTGGGAGGCTTGGGGAGTCGATCTGGGCTCATCCGAGTCATCTGGGTGGGTAATACTCGCGTCTGCAGAAGAGGAATTTGCCTGAGTCACAGCACGGCTCGGTTGCTAAAAGTGGGTATCAGGATTTGACTGAGACGTAAACGCCACGGGAGAAAGATGACTCACTTTATAGCCCGAGTAAAACCTGCTACCGGGATGAAATTTGGGGCCCCCACCAGCACCAGCACTTCCGCTACCCCAACTCGAAGAGCCAGTGTTATTATTCCAAGGGGCTAGACTGGTTGTCGAGGATGGGGTGGTGCCAGTTTGAAAACCGAGGACATTCCGAAGGGTCTGACCGGCCTGGTTCTGTGCGGCGGCAACGGCACGACTCGTATGGTGGAGTATGTGATTAGCTACCTGTGGTAGCATAGTGAAGTGGGCTGATTAGAGACAGCCTAATAGAATGAGAAAATTATGTAGGGACGGAGGCCCCGCGAGGGCTAGCTCAGACGAAAAGAATAATGGTTGGGGGTGATTGTGAGGGTTGAGTGGGAGCGAAGCGCCGTGCCCAATGAATGCAATGCAATGCTGTAAACCTTTTGCCGTCCGCCGTTCGGACGCGTCGACCCGGGATAACCCCCCTAAATTTTCACACATCCCGGTAACTTAATTAAATGTATATATGTATTATTACATAATATTCGGTCTAATCGAGCCTAGCCTCTTTCCCGCTTTTGTGAGCGTAAGCACGGCTATCGTCGTCATCCAAAAAGAGTCGCTTAATCACCCAGAACACGGCTAAAATGCCCACCCCAAAGAAACTCAGCGTAGCCCATGGGTGTGCGTTCACCATCATCTCGACATCAATCAGCTTGTTGTTGATGTACTATACCAATGTGAGGACGTTATTTCGGCGCTAAGGCTTGGTAGGTACTTACTCGGGCAACACGCTCTACGATATTCTGGGAGTGTCGCACACTCAAGGTCCCCTTCATCGCATCACCTAACGCCGGGAATATGTTGGCATCGTCAAGCGTTAAGCGACTACCGGTCCGGGTTGTATCAAAATATATCAATCTCTGCGACACAAATATTAGCAACCCCTGCCGGACGCACTACGAGGACGTGGGCAAACGTACGGAATGGTCTACAATGATAATTTGTCCAGGGCGCTTGATACCATACATACTCTTGAGCCAACTTGTCCATCGTTCTTGATCCATCCAAGTGAACACGACCTGTCGCGACCCATGAGCTGGCGCGTGCTGAGCGGCACCAGTCCGACGCCATTGACCAGCGAGCCTGCGAACCGTCTCGACAACTCCATCGTGCTCTACTCCGGAAGTAGCAACAGAAACCAAGACAACCAGTGGCTTGCTCTCCGCGTTCATCACGTCCCGGAACGATCCCTCGCCAAGCTCCATGGCCAAGGGCAAGCGGTGGGTCTGCAACCACTCGGCAAGCTCATCGGCGCTTGTCTGCGCACTAAAATGTAGCTGAGCCGTAGCGATGGTGTCGCCATCTTTCAACGCGATCAGAGAAAAGTCGGATGTAGCGGGGAGAGAAAAATGGGCGAAAAGTTGGGTGTCACTAGAAACGTATAGAGGGGGGGATCCTAACAATGGGCGCGCAGCTTGTGTGAGACTAGGCTGTCAACTTGTGAGGGAGGGGTAGGCTAGAGTAAAATATACGGGCTCACGGGAAGCGACACAGTCGGCGCATGTAAAGCGATGAACAGGGTAGGGTTATCCTTCACAACTTGACCAAGGTCTGCGTACCCTAACTCCAGGAATAGTCTACTAACCTGATCAGCGCTATTCGCGTGCATCCGTCATCCAAAGACTCACGGTTGTACTGCCCTGGAAGCCCACTCCTTCATTGCTCCGAGTTTGCGACCGCCTGAGTATTCCGTCTTCTGTCCCGATTCAGGGTAGAAAAACAACATTGGGAATCCAGTCACGCCTTCGGAAGTGCAGAGTGACTTGTAATCTTCGCAGTTTACCTCTGCCACTGTAACGCTATGCTGAAGTTCTTTGGCGAGTTTTTCCCAGGTCGGTGCTAACTTTTTGCAATGTCCGCACCTATCCAATTACATATTACCCTCATGAATATCCGCTTCGAGCCTCCCAGACAAAGAGGAAGACCCACCATGGCGCAAAGAACTTTACAAAGACATCGCCATTGGCGACAACGTTTGGGAAAGTCTCTGGGGTGAGTGTGAGTACTTCTCCGTGAGGGTTCCGCTGGCTGTGTGGGGTCTGGAGGTCGTGCTCAGGTAGCTCTGGAGGTGGCTCACTCCGGGAGGGCTCAGACACTCCGGTGTGCTCTTTGATGAAGTCCACGACACGTTCATGACTGCGCACACCCGCGAATGTGATTTGGAACACGCCATCATGATACAAGTTCATTTGAGGATAACCGCTCACGCCATTCTCATGGCATAGGTCTGTGAGCGTTTCAGAGGGAACAATCTCTTAGAAACGAAACTGGACTTGCCACCATGAACGATACAGTCCACTTGCGCAAGGTTAACAGGTGATCCCACATAATCGTCGACAAGCTCGTCCCATGTCGGTGCAAAGTCCCGGCAGTGGTGGCAATAGGGGGAGAAGTGTTCGACGAACCTACGTCCGTGAACGTTAGTACAGACAATGAGTCGCGTGTCAAAGCACTCACCAGTAACCCTTTGTAATAGTCTGGGTAAAAGTTTCAGGTGATAATAGTTTGTGTTCGGCACCCTCAACGGGGAGCGCAAATGCGAGAGAGGCGATGAGCAACGAGAAGGAGAAGAGTCGCATAAAGTCTGGCGAGTCCAATCGTATGGACACGACGACGGAACTTATTTTGGTGAGAGAGATCGTGGGAAGATTCGCCAAATGGAAACCTTCGCTTATCCACATTTCTCATCGACGGTTCACGTCGCACTCTTTGTACATGTAACAAATTCGGCGAAGCTCAGGGCTCGTATCATACGAGCGAGTACCTTGGATGGCGTGGAAGGCCAAGCTGAGCGAGAGGCCGTCAATTTTGCTTTCGTCGATGCCCGGCTGGTGCGCCACTGTTTATGCACCATCGTGTGGACACTGCGATTGAGAGTTACCGCAACGCAGGTGACGAGCATCTTACACATTCAGACGGCCATAACACAGGCCCTTCTAGCTGCAGTGCAAAACGCTCTGCGGACTAAGACAGTGCACTCGGAGGTCATATGGGCATTAAACCCAAGCAACAACGTAAGCAGCTTATCGATTTCTTATCTCGTCGCTCGACATCGAGAGTTGCTCCCCTCAGATTACAGAAGCATTACGTCGCTACGGTGTTTCTGATGACAGCACAGCACTCCTTGTAGTTCGAATTGATCCTATCGAATCGTCTCAGGTCAAGAGCAAAATGAGTGCCGTGGTTGAAGGTACACAGGTACCCCTCTCGGAACTCGTAGAATTGACGGATTGGGTCGCCGTGAAAAAAGTGGGCGTAATTATCTGTGTCGTCGGAATTACACTCATTTCACGCGTCAGTACAACAAATTGAACGGAGACCCCGTCATGAGGGAAACCCAAAATGACCCGACTCACGAACATCACATAATTGACAACATTGTTGTTAGCCTCGTAGCGATGAAAAGTGTTGCCGCGTGACTCCCATCAGAGTGTGCATAACTGGAGCTGTTACTCGAAGGCGATGTCCAGCCACACCTTTGTGAACATAAATGTCATGAGCATGACGAACACATTGCATCGGTCAATTGACAACATTTCATTACATGCACTCCCATTGCATCAAATAAGGAATTTCGCGGCCCAGCACGCGAACATCATAGCTCATCCTTCCGGGACTCTGTCGAGTCCCCGGGGGGCAAACACAAAGCGGGTGTTGTCCCCGTGAATAGGTACTCGCACTTCTCTAGCTCGGTTACAGTCAGCAGAGCGTTCTCCGTCCCACAAGTCAGCTCAAGCTGCAAGTCAATGTCAGGAACTGCAGTAGCCAAGGTAGCAGGACTGTGGCACCTTCACGTTGCGGTCTGGCCCGTTCCAGCATCTTGTGCCTTGGCTATATACCTGCGTGGAGTAATATTCTATGGAGCCTTCCACAACATCAGGTGAAGGGTTCCATGATGCGAATCTCCTATTCCCAAAGAACGTGTCAATACTGCTCGCACTGGATTCAATTTTGATTCTCCGTACCCAAGACTGTACGACGATCCGCCATGACTTGGCTGCTGTCTTGTCTCGCCAAACAGGCACACCTCGTACTCATAGCTAGAACCTGATGAGGTACAAGAACATTTCACTAGTTGGGAAAACTTACCCCCCAGTGTCTTTCTTTAGACATACGTTATGTAGCTTCTTCCATTCTCCCTCGGCGCCGTACTTTGTAGGGTCGAATAAGCCAGCCAATTCTTCCTTGAACCGACCCAAATCCTGTTGCGCGAGATGGAGGCTTTGCGCGGCATCGTTAAGTTTCTCCCGCGCCTTGGTAGCCTCTATCATGACACGATTGAGTACACACACAGCTGATCATGGCCGTACCCACCTGAGGTTGCGGTAGACGATCCCTTCCCAATACCAATGATTCGTAACCCCGATAACAGGGTGTCATGAAGAACATCATACAACGGCATCAGGAAGTTGGGAAGTTTTGCCCTAATATGTACTAGACGGCAATCAGTTATTTCGACCACAAAAAGATACTGCGGGTGGCTCACAAGAGGAAGTAGAAGCGTTGTCATCAACGTACGAGTCATGCTCCATGAGCAAAGAGACATGATCGACGTGGAGAAGCTCATCAAGTTCTTGCTCAAGTTGTTCTGTGGACCATTCTCCATCCTCTAACTCTTCTTTGACCTCGTCAGTATTTGCCGTCGCTTCATCTTCCTCGTCACTCCCTTCTTCACGCTCAGCCTCACCAATGTGCGGGAGGCCCGCGAGGAACTCCCAACCGCGTACTGCTTCGAGGACTGCCATGTCTTGATAATTCGGGTTGTAGCCATGGCGAAGGGTGTCCAGAATGTCACTAAGTTGCCTTTCGCGCTCAAGGTGTTTTTTGTGCTCTCGCTGAAGGGATTTGAGCGCATTGTGATGGGTGAGAAGAGAGGCATACAACGCTACGGCATGTGTCACTGGTGTTGCAAGAAGGTGTACCGACGAGACGTACGCGAGTTTTTCTTGTGCTCAAAAACCTCTGCAGAAAGCGCTTCCGTTCGATCCACAAGGTCTGTGACGAAGTGAGAAATTTGTCAAAATGAGATGTGGCGAGCGCACCTTGCACACGAGCAAGCTCCTCCTCACGCGTCGCAATATCTTTCTGACAGTTCTCAATCTCGCTTTCTAACCGTTTCTTCTCTTTCCGTGCGAAGGCAATATATGTCGAACGGATTTTGGAACCCTGCATATATAATGAGAAGTATGAGATGCGGGTCCTATCGGAATGCTCACAGTACTCTGTAGTTTCCGCGCAGCCTCTTGCTTTTTGCGGTATATTTCACCGACCGTCACGCACATGTTCTCGCATACACCCACGGGTTCATCGGACCCATCACAGCAGGCGGGTTCTAAAGACGCGTCAATGGACGAATGGTAACACAAGACAGAAAGCTGACCGCACAGCCCATCATTTACATGCGAACTCGGTATGCTTGCGCCGATGTGACCCTCGTTCGCACAGTAGAACGTATTACCTAGACATGCACTCGTTCCTAAGAAGGCTCGTAAGGCTTCTGAGAGAAACCACAGGACAAAAGGGAGCACCTGGCTCGTCACTGCCATCTAGACAGTCACAATAATCATCGTTCACGGCAGTCCATGGAATGGTCTTGGCGCCATCCAGGCAGGTCCAGTTAGATCCCTTGGGCTTGTATCTGGAAAGTAAAGAAGGATGGACTCCATGGGTCTGTGATACCCCTGCAGTAAAAACGAGGGTGTTGGCCAAGGAGAGAAAGAACAGCAAGGCGTGCATGAAAGAACAGGGCAGCAAGCTAGGAAATTGGGCCGAATTCTGCTTGGCTCGGCTTGACGACGTGGACGCGCTGCGTGTTTATGGTTGTTTGTCAATAAGCATCGCGGCAAGCTAATCTAGTTTGGTTTGGAATGCACCTTTCATTTCCTTTCGGATGCAACGGCACACAGAAATCACTCCACCCCTTGATATTGATGCAATGTCAAAGCTTGTCATTCACCCTATACCCTGTGGATGGGATGGGTGTAATGCCATAATTAACAGCTGGTTGACACTTCAAAAGGTATGTGAATTTTTATTCTTATTATGCTCCTTTATCAGTTAGCATTTGTCTGGCCTTTTTTTTCACTCAATAAATCAGTGTATCTTCCATTTAATATTTTCTGCTGCAAGGTTTAATTTCTATATTAATTCTTTTTAGCATTTGCAGCTGCATTGTCAACTTTATGCAATTAGCTTGAGGTCTAAGGTTAGTTTCTACACTCAACCCTGCATTTTCATCTATAACTCCTCTTAGGGCAACATTTCTGTGAAATGCCAAATTGGTGGATGCTTAGACCCTGAGCACCAGTCACTTGCTATGCTTGAGGAACATGTCAATAACAACCATCTTAACACTATACCTATTTCTTGTCCTGCTCTTGGTAAGTTTTAGTTTATTATGTTGCTATCTTTTATCTTATGCTTGGGCTGTAGGTTGTCTTTACATGATGGCTGCCTCTCAAAGTCTTTATTCCCATTTTTTAGCAGTGCATTCAAAGCTGCTTCATGTTTCCCACCAAAGTCACTTCTTTAAACCACAGTGCTCCCCCTTGAAATGCCAATTATCCTTACCACCACCTATACCCTCAAATTCAAGGTTTCCCAGCTATAGACTGATATCATATATCTCAGCAATCAGATCACAGAATACAAGTATTAGCAAGAGGTTGAATAGGTAAAAGGGCCTCTTTATTTTATTTATGAGACCATTATTGACTTGGGCTAGCTTAACAAAGTCTATCAGCTCTTTAGAAGTCTCATGTAATGTGTCATACAAGCCAGAACAACAAAAGAAACAGAATTTCATGGCCTTATCCACTGTTGGGCATCCCTTATCTGACCCAGAGGATGTGCCCGAGCACATATTTTCTGACTTATTGCCTGTTCACGTTTTATACAATACCCCCTTTAATATTATCTTAAGCACTCAACATAGCTCTTTACCTTCTAATTCACAGATAGATTCTATATTATCTGCGCCACCTCCTTGGAACTTACATGTAGATACATAGGCCAGTTGAAACACCACAGAATATTGGGCATGGTACATTTTATTGTGCTATCAGCCTAAATGTGAGGCTCTGTTGTGTCGGAGCGAATTTCCGAGTTGACCAACCCAACCCAAAGTCCTGTGTCCCATACTGTGCCTGACATCCAGAGAACTGTCCTCGACATCGACAAGGGTGTGCGCGCCCCTGAACGAACTGTGGCCAGCCCGTGCATCGTCGCCGCCTATCAGACACCTGTTTTAGGGGCTACGATGTCATGGTTGGTTCCTGTCATAATAGCAGATTGATCACTTGTGCAGCTAGGCTGCGGTCAAGGCATTGAGGGGACGCGTGAGACGAAGTTTTTTCTGACGATGAATGCCACCGCTAGGGTTAGCACTCGAGATATGGCCACTGGTGGAGTTAGACTATTTTACATCGTGGCATAACAGGGGTGCATTCAACATCATATGTGCCGTACATGAGCGCTGAGCATTTCTTCACACTGACAGTGAATATATTCACCGTTGGGGTCGTTACGCGTCTCTGGTCTCTTGCTTCCGGATCATCATCGCCAACTTGATGCCAACTGATACCATGCCACCTCGGCCATCGCTCATCCCTATTCATGTTCCACCGCCTGCCCCCGATTCACCGCGCTCCGCGCAGTCCGTTCCACCAACAGGAATTCAAGGGGACCTTGAGCAAGACTTGATGGGACTTGCACACGCACTATACAATCTTGGCACTACGGTCGTGAACGACTCGACGAAAGACCCAGGAACAGGCAAGCAGGTGGGACTACGCGTGTGCGTTCTCGCCCTACATCCTCCACGAGTCCAGTTGTTCATATTTTCATGTGGGATAGGAACGAAGTGGTGGAAGACTTGGGCCGCCTCGATGATAGGGCATCACGTCTTACGACACGCGTGCCGATGCAAGTGCTCACGGATATCGACAACGGGCGGAATCCGATGCATTTGACCAAAGACCGGCTCGAACGAGCTGCCACTGAGAACCAATTTATGAATGGTAAAATCAAAGCGATTGAGGTGCGTATTGGCTCATGCACGTTTCAAGGGGCCCTTGATGAGTATCGGCATTGGGAAGTAGAGCTATCGGAAGCTGCTGAATGAGGCGCTTGTGCAGACGTTTCCCGATCTCACGGAGGTGATGGATGGCGCAAACGAGGTGCGCTCACAACCACTGGCAGGAGGGTCGACTGAGTCCACGTCCTTAACTAATGGGGAGCATCGGCCCTGACCACCGCGTTGCCATGGCACACACGCCTCGTTTCTTTGCGGTGTAGCATAGAAACTGGTCTTCTCCACGGGAAATTCTCCGTAGGGAGTGGGACAGGACGGGACGTGTGTACATTACAGTTATAGGATATCACCCAGTCGCAGGGTGCCAGCTGTGCACTTGTGGTTTCATTACGGCCATTATCGGTTGTGGGTGTTTTGTGTTTTGCCGGGCCGCGGAGGGTTGTGGCTCTTTTGATGTATCATCGCTCAATTCAGAAACGTTTCATGCTTTGTCCCTTGTCTTCAACCAAATCTTTCGTGGGTCACCCATTCGGCCCAGGACGACAGTCATGGCTGATCTCCTGGCGTCCTACAACGCCCTTTCTGCGGCTTCACCAAGGGCCGACGTCTCCAAAGTACTCAATGCCATCATAAGTGGTCTGTTGCTCATCCCGTAACTCGTCGTATCGTTCGCTACTCTGACCTCTGTGCAGCACTCCTCATTGACAATGCAACTCGTGAGGCCCTCGTCTCCGCCCTCCTATCAGACATCGGGTCATGCAAGCCTGGCGGCACGTGTGGCAGGCTCTATCACACGGGTACTCACCCAAACTCATCCCTCGGCCATGGTTCTCGCCACTGAACACTCTTTCTCAGATGCCCATCTCGCTCTCTCCGCTGTCAAGGGTCTGGGTCGTCACCCGTCCGGGTCATCCGTCATAGCTTTGGAGAACAACCTATCCACTCTCCTTACGACCTCAAAGAGTCTCAAAGATAGCAACTTAGAGGCCTCGCTAGAGGCCCTTCGTTGTATTGCCAACGCCCTTCTTCTTATCGAAAGCGCACGGGCCACTATCATCAGTGATTCTGTCAATGGCGGAGAATATGGTGTTCTTCTCCTCGAGGTTAGTTGTCCACAGTATCCTTGCTTGCCTGGTAATTTATGCAGCTTCAGAAGTCCTCATCACCGGATGTTGTCTTCATCGCTTCACGCATCCTCTTTCTTGCAACTGCGTCATCTACAACCGCTGGGTCATTCATCGTTTCTATCGTTGAGCGGAAGCCGCCCGGGCGAGCGCACTCCCTCGTCGAAATTCTTAGCCTTCGTCTCGAATCCCTCACTACCGCTCTTCTCAGCGGCACCAAAATGGCCCGTGAGGCAATCGTAGATCTCTTAAAGTTTGCCTTCAACATTCTCACACACTACCCCAAGGTATGTTTCGTGTTCTTCTCCCTTTCATTATCCCTCATATGTTGCAGCTCGTCGAATGCGAGAAAGTCGTGGAGATTGGCAGCAGTGACGACAATAGCAAAGTCATGGGAGAGTACTGGTCCGATCGGCTTGATGGGTTCGCATGACGACACATCTGTCCGATTCCTTACTTATGCCGTTATTCACAGCCTTCTCCCTCCGCTCCTCCGCGCTTTCAACACCCTCCAAGCTGGCTCGTCATCACCTCTCGCGCCACCTCTCAATCACGTCATCCATGCCCTCCTCACGATTCCCTTCACCAAGAACCTACAATCGACATGGCTCCCTCCAAACACGCCTCGTTCGCGCCGTGGTTCCCCAACCTCTGGTCCGGCCTCCCCCGTCTCTCCATCCGGCAGCAGTCTTGCCTCAGACCCACCACGCGAACCATCTCGTCACCACGGTGCCTTCGACCTCGCCAAGTCCATGCTCTCCGCTGGCCGCCGATCCCTCTCACGTTCTTCCTCACCCGCGCGTCCGCCAAGCCCACCCAATCGCGATACCCTCCAGCACGCGTTCGGTCTCCTCGAAGTCACGCTTTCGCATTACTTCCCAGGCACAGTCGAGCCTGACGACGCCTCGGTGCGCACAATCGCCAAGGCTGAGAGCGACAGCACGCTAGACGAGCTGCTACCGCCGCTCGTAATGCTCCTCTGCAAGCTCGTCACTGGCGACAGCGGTGCGCGCGAGCGGCTGCGCGAGTGGCTCATCCCCGCGAACCTAGACCGCACGGTGGTGCTCGAGAGCCGCGCCGACACGCTCGGTCGACTCCTCCGTCTGCTCACGAGTGTCTACCATTCACGACTGAACGTGACTTCCGGCGAACTGCTCTACGCCGTGTGCAACCACGATGGTCCGTTCGCCCTTTCCCCCCTTCACTACTTTTTGCTTTTGTCTTTACTCATGCTTTGTGCCAAATTTAGCTACGTTGCTCATCTCGCAAGTGGGCTATGGTAATGTCGCCGGTTTCCTCTTTAATAAGGGGATCGTCACTGGACCACCCTCCTCTGGAGAAGCTGCGGGCACCGCTGGTCCCTCAGGTCCCCAAATTAATCCCATCACGGGTGCCGTCCAGGAAGAACGCCCGGATATCGAGATGACCGAGGAAGAACGTGAGCATGAAGCAGAGAAGTTGTTCGTTCTCTTCGACCGGCTGGAACGTTCTGGTGCTGTGCCTCCAGAAGCCAATCCAGTTCGACGCGCCATTCAGAGAAGCTTTGCCCCTGATTCTTAACACGTGGATTGAGAGAGACTATTACGATTGGCTTTATTCGTCATGTTCTTTGATGATGTTTGTATACCACTACTTCACCAACCTAATAAAGATGTATTCCACCATCGCCTTTCTATTTGAACGAGGAATAGTCGATAAACTTTCACGTTGCAGGACGTTGAGATGTGTATTGGTTTCGAGTGACAACAGCGCATGTATCATAAATGGCTCTAAACTACACATACACACCCAAGACCCAACTCTTGGGAAGTGAAGAATAGATATCACACATCAGTTGAATGTGACCCTTTTACCCTCAAATTGGGTGATTCCACCTGTCCGTGCGCCGCCACCACGGCCACGCCCTCGGTCCCCAAAACCACCACGGCCCCCGCCACGGCCCCCACCACGGCCACCCTGGGGAAATATCTGGTGTCAGCGAAGCGTAGAAGTAAGGACTAACTAATACTCACGCGACCACGCTCGAAGCCTCCTCGCCCACCGCCACGTCCAAATCCGCGGCCGCCGCCTCCCGGACCACCGCGAGTATTACCACCCTCCGGACGTGGTTGTGAGTAGTCGAGGCGCAGGTTACGGCCTAGGACTTCCTTTCCTTGAGCGTCCCCGAATGCCTTTTTGGCAGATTCGATGTCGAAGAACTCGACATAGCCGAAGCCCTTGACCTTGCCAGACTCACGATCCGTCGGGACGCGCACAGTCTTGATATCGCCGTACTCAGCGAACACCTCCCATAATGAGTTCTCACTCGCGTCCCAGGACATGTTGCCCACGAAGAGCACCGAACTCGGAGGGCTCGTCTTGTCACCGTATGCCGTGCGGCGGGCTTCGTTGGCGTTGCCTGGTCCACCGGAAGATCTGTTGTTTGTACTGCGGTCGACGTGTATGGGGCGGTTGTCGATCTCCTTGCCCGAAAGTTGGAGCGCCTTTTCAACTGATGTGGGATCGACAAACTCCACGTACGCGAACCCGCGGCTCTTGCCCGTGTTACGGTCCATCTGTACGCGCGCGCCAACGACCTCACCGCATTCCTCGAATTCTGATTTGAGCCAATCGTTGTCCACGTTCCATGAGAGGCGGCCAACGAAAACGGTCCTTGAAGACGGATCGTCAGTGACAGCGGCTGCATCACCGTTTGCATCTTTTTTCTTTTTGAAAGGCAGAGTAGCCTCTGTGTCTGCCTTGCGTTTACCTGCGAGGACATGGAAAGATTAGAAAGCAGGGAAGAGATAAATAAATAAACTCAAACCATTTATTGTCGCGGGTGCGTGAGTAGTAGCATCGGCCATTTCGACATCCTCATCCTCTTCACTGTCTTCGGAATCTGATTGCGACCCAGAGGCAGACTCGGACTCCTCACCGTCGGACGAGCTCGCTTTTTTATCCTTCGTCACGCCGGGCTCGGGATCCGAAGATTCATCCTCCTCGTCAGAGTCGGACTCACTTGCTGAAGCTGCAGCCTTGAGCGCAGATTTTGAAACGGGTCTAGATGGAGCCTCATCGGAGTCTTCGTCCTCGGAGCCCTCGCTAGAACCAGACTCTGGTTTGGCGACAGCCCTCGCTGAGGAGGTTTTGGTGGTGGAGACCTTTGAGGGTATGTGCTTGCTTGCTGCATTTTTTGTGGTGGCCTTCGCTGCTATGGGCTTAGAAGGGACATCCTCTTCTTCTGAGGACTCCTCGCTCGACTCTCCGCTAGCACTAGACTCTGGCTTAGCGACAGCTTTCGCCGGAGACGTTTTGGTGGCAGCCGATTTTACGGGGGAAGTTGCCTTCGCTGAGGCCTTCGCTGTTACAGGTTTAGTGGGACCATGTTCGGAAGCGGAAGATTCCTCCTCTGAAGACTCCTCACTCGACTCCTCGCTAGAACTGGACGTTGCCGCGCCCGTACTTTTCGTGGGGGTGGCTTTTACAGCTGGTGCCTTCGTAGGCACAGGCTTCGCTTGCGTGGGTCTCGTAGCAACTGCCCCCTTAGTGGCAGCCTTGGGAGGTGGTCCCTTTGCTTTTGCCGCAGGTTTTGAAGGTTCATGGTCGGAGCCCTCACCATCGCTATCGCTCACAGGTTTCGCTGAAGCCTTCGGGATCGCTTTGGTAGCCTTTGGAGACTCCTCAGAGTCACTTTCACTTGAATCAGAAGCTGAATCGCTATCGCTTGATTCGGAAGAAGAGCTAGCTTTAGGAGGGGCCTTGGACTACATAGGAAAGTGAGTTTTACATCATGAGACAAAAGTCGTATGAAACGCACTTTCCCATTTGTCACTGGCGGCCTGGGCGCATCTTCGGAAGACGACTCAGATGACTCTTCACTAGATTCATCCTTCTTCTTCCCCTTTGTGCCATCCTCCCGCTTGGCCTACACACGTATATATGAGAAAGAGCCAGAGAAAAAACAGGACGCAGGATATCACTAGAGAAGGATACATACCCGAGCGAGAATCTCTTTCGAAGAGATTGGGGCACTGTGCTTTGCACTTGGTATGGCTGCGACACCTTTTTCGAAGCTGACAACCTTTTTGCCGACCTTTGGCTTGACATCGGCTTTGGCCGGTTTAACGGATTTCTTTTCTGCCTTCTTGTCCGATTTCGCCATCGTCGAAGACCGGGGTCAGAGTTGAAAAGCAAACAGAGAGAGCGCAAGCAAATTTTGGATACGGATATGACGCATTATGTCAGCGAGATTCGCCTGTTACGGTTATCGTAACCCGTGTCCCGTGTTGTTTCCCTTCACCCTGGCGATCACCTCATATCTACAATTCCATTCCAAGCCTCGTGGAAGTAGAAATGTCAGACCTAGAGGGAAACTTTGATGCGATAATACTCGGAACGGGCTTGATAGAGTCTATTGCAGCTGCGTATGTAATGCAATCATGCCCGATGTGATGCTAAATCACCCCAGCGCGTTGTCTAAAGCAGGCGTGAAAGTCGCCCATCTTGATAACAACCCTTATTATGGCGGAGACGAAGCCAACCTTACCCTTGATGAACTGGCTCGATGGGCTGACAGTCGCTCGAAGTCCTCTGAAAACTCTGAAAAGTTGTCCAGCTACCTTGAAGCACAGCGCGCCAAATTCACTTCCGTGAAATGCTCTCCAATTGTGCCGGACCACTCTCGCCATTATTCCATCTCCCTTGCACCGTGCTTGATCCCTTCAGTCGGCCCCCTTATTTCCTCTCTCATTGCGTCCGGTGTTTCACGTTATGGTGGCTATCGTCTTCTCGAGCGCGTTGGGATCTACTCCAGTAGTAATGGACTACAGAACGTTCCCGGAAGCAAGGAAGACGTCTTCAAGTCTTCGCTGACTCTGATTGAAAAGCGCAGGCTGATGCGTTTCCTTGTATTTGCCTCTGGAGAGTTTGAGGGTTCCAAAGAGTTGCAAGGTCATGAACAGACACCCTTTCCTGAGTTCCTTCAATCGCAGTTCTCTCTTACCCAAGATATGGTAGATGCAATCGCTTATTCCCTCGCATTTTGCTTCTCCTCCACAGGTTCGCCCCGTCTCTGTTCTTCTCGTGGGGCATGTGACAATAAAATGGGCGTTTTGCAGATGCGACCCTACAGGCACTCTCCCGCTTGCGTGGCTACCTCCGCTCGTCAGGCCGGTACGGGGCATCGCCTTTCCTCGTTGGGCACTATGGCGGCCTCGGCGAGATTGCGCAGGGTTTCTGTCGTGTCTCTGCAGTCAACGGTGGCGTGTATATCCTGGGTAGGAATACCGGAGAAATCACCACCCCGTCGTCAGCTGCTGGAGACAAATTTGTGATTCATTTGGACGATATTCCCGAACCCCTTGCCGCGGATGTTTTGGTCGCTTCGCGGGATCAACTCCCCTTGTCATTACGCCCTCCGCCAGCACAGGACACTCATACATTTCCCATGGCAAGGTGCATTGCCGTCGTTGATAAAGCAATACCCTTCCCCCAGCCGCTCACGTCAGAGGAAGGACTGGATGAGGATGATGTGGACGAGTCTGCATCAACCACGCCAGCAGGCGAAGACAGTGCGGGACAGAGCCCCAAGGCTACGACAAAGCCAGAAGCACCTGCCGAGGTATCACCTGTAGATACATCCCTCATCATCTTCCCGCCATGCTCTGTCGCAGGTGGATCGTCGACTAATGCAGCTCAAGCCTTTACCACCGGCGCCGGTACCCTTTCTGCACCGCAGGGCAAATGCAAGCTTTTCATGTATTGTGTCTGATATAACCAGCTGACTTATACTGTATAGATGTTGTCTATCTCTCCGTACCAATCGTGGACGGTGAAGACCCAGAGGCATTAATTGAGCCCTACCTCAGCACCATTCTCGTCTTGGCAAATGTCTCGGAACCACTTTTCAAACTGACCTACGTCCAGCACGTCCCCATCTCACCTTCATCGACATCTGACATCGGTCAACCTCCCATTTTTGTGTCACCCGCTCCGCCACCGCACCTAACAGAGGTATCCGATTATGCGAGCTCCGCAGCAGAATCGCTGTTCTTCCGTGTCATTGATCATCTCAAAGCAAAGAACCCACTATCATGGGCCACTGAGGAGTCAGGAGATGCGAGTAAAGGCGGAGACGTGTTTACAGAGCTCAAGGTTCCGATGTGGCCACCTTTGGAAGGACCACGAGAGGACGAGGGGGGTGGAGAGGACTGGTAAAAGTCGTGGTGTGTGATATGTATACCACGTGACTTGACGCGTATGGATCGTTTTGTTTGTTTGGTTTTGATTTACCTTTGACCCGTGTCGTGATCAGTCGTATTAATTAATATTCATGTCAGCCTCGACGGACGGTTCAAAAGTCAAGTCACGAACAAATAAAAGGCACATCCCCGCTGACCATCGGGCCTCTTCTCTCGCATTCTTTCTTCACTACATCTACCACTCTCGTTCATCTATCAGTTTTCTCTTTCGTCTGCAGCCCAAGTCTGCTCCCTTCACTCTTCTACGGTACAACCCCGCCCTTATAGATCTCGTGATTTGTTGGGATAATCCTGTTTGTTATTTGTATCGCTATTTACTTCCCGTCTTGCAACACTACGTCCTTTCTTTCATTTCCCCACCAACCCCTCCCGCGCCCTCGAAGGGCACATCATCTTACTTCAACTCCACACATTCCCTTTGCCATGTCTCGAAGAAACCCTCTTTCCCTTATTCCAACGGCCCTCCACAACCCGCAGCTTATCCGCCTCATTCAGACGCCAGTCACTATGCACATGGTCTTCTACCTCGCCCGCCAGATGAGTAGTATCATTCCCGTCGCCGAGGACACATCGCCGGCATCGTCCTCTGCAGGTCCCGCGCCTCCCACTCCTCCTCATACCCCGCACAAAGTCAACTTTGACCAACCCCCAGCCACTCCGGGTCTTATCCCGCTTGAGGAATTTATTGCCCGCCTTGTCCAGGCATCTCGAGTGCAGGTCCCAACCCTTCTTACAACCCTTATCTATCTCCAACGCTTGCGGGCAAAGCTCCCAAAGATGGCGAAAGGTAACTGAGTTTTCTATACTATTCGTACCTATTCTTACACGACTCTTGCCATAGGGCTCCCCTGCACGCGGCATCGAGTATTCCTTGCGACACTCATTGTAGCCGCAAAGTATCTCAACGACTCCGCACCAAAAAATATACACTGGGAAAATTATGCGGACATCTTCGATCTAGCCGAGATTAATTTAATGGAGAAGCAACTACTGTTTCTGCTTGACTACGACTTGCGCTTTGACGAGCCCGAGGCCTGCCGTCTTTTCGAGCCGTTCATGCCGCCACCTCTCCAACGGAACCAAGAAGCCCGCAAGAGGGTGCTCAGTCTTGTCGCCCAAGCGAGTAGGGCGCGTGTGCAGGCCCAGGCACGGTTCCCGCCGACGCCGCCTCACGACCAAAGTGCAGACTCGCCAGCTGCAAAGGCGCCTGTGAGCGAGCCATCGTCGCCCTCAGGTCCCGCTTTGGTTTCCACGCCTCCTCCCCTCGCCATTGTCATCCCGAATACAGCGCAGAACTTGACCGACGCCGTGCAGAAAGTCGCGAAGCGTCTCGGGTCGACCTACCTTAGCCATGCGTCTGGCCCTGCGCCATGCACTCATCCTCCTCGAGGTCTCTCTACTCCCCCAAGTGCCATTAGCAGCGTGAGCGGGGACTCAGAACTGGGTTCCGCAACCGAGAGCTCCATTTACTCTTCCGACGACTGCGTATCAGACGACGATGCATCCGAGTCTATGGGCAGCTCACATTTTGCCTCTGAAGCCGGCCACTGTTTATTACCCCGCCCCGTCCCAGTTGCAGTGCTGCACCGCCGTGGTCGGACGACCTCGGTCGCATCGGATGCGACCATCGAGGGTAACATGGAATGTATGGAGGATGCGATTCCCCCACCCCGTCCAGGGCGCGGGGCCAAGATAACTCCGAGCCGTACTGCACCTGTTGGCTTTCTGAGTCGAATGTGGGGAGCTGCGACGAAGGCCGCAGCGCACCACTCGCAAACCGAACCTGAGGCGCCACCAAATCAAAGTTTGAGCGCGGTGGCATCTGGCGCAGGTGCCTTCCACTTGCGCAAACTCGCGCACTCACGCTCGGCAATGTTCCGTGGGACGACACGCGGGACCACCACGGATGCATAAAGCGTGCTTTGCGGCCTTCGCTGCTGGAGGGCACACCTTTTTTTATTCCACGTTCGTTGCTTGGACACTTGAACCGCACAATCTTTTCTTGCTTATCACTTTTTCTCTGCTTCTCCTATTTGTATTTTTTTTTTCTTTCACATTGTTACGCACATCCTAGCGCACCATCGTTTTGCCACGACAGCACTGTACTATTTCCAACTGCTCCACGCACCAAATGTATCCAAAACTATCCTGTAACAAAAGACGGACACTGAATGTGCCACTAGATATATGCCACGTTGACATTGATTAGGACTTCCAAGCGATCATGGGTTTGATTCTTTGCTGTACTCGAGGTACGGGTAATACAAATACCAGAACATGCAACTACAGCTACAGGAGCTGCACATATGACACGGGAAATAGTCCACTTCGACCGTCGATCTCTCCAGTCCACCTAGGATACGACGATGAGTATTTCAGGATCTGGGATTGATAACTTCGGACTTGCGCACCAATCTGACGAAGTCTGTTCTGTCACCAGTACTCTCTCTCCCGCTCGTAACTGCAGATCGCTCGCCTCCTTCAAAATGACCCGCGGTGCGAGGCAAGTCCTAGGAGTCAGCGACCCATAATCCGAGATATGAAAGGGAAAAAGAAGGCGCACCTCGCTCGTATAGTCGTACAACGCCTCTGCCCACGCCCCGGCTTCCTCCTCCTGTTCAGGCTCTGGCTGCGCGTCCTCTTCTGGCTCGGGCGCAGGCGCAGCTGGAGCGGCGGAGACGCGACGCGGAGGCGGCAGCAAGGTGCCCACAGCTTTCTTCGGCGTAAACGCAGGCGGCGTGTACACCGTTGGTGGTGGTGCGTTCTTTGCCGCGGTCGACCCGCGCAAGGAGCGGAACATCGCCCCGGCGGACGACACGTCGACATCACCGAATTTCTATAGGACGAGAGACGCGACCATCGTCCCCGCGCGTATTGTCAACAATAACGACGACGACGGATATCAAGAGGGCAATAATGGGGGGGGGAGGCTAGGATACGAGGGGGGAAAAACAAGGATCCGCCGATCCCGACCGATGGGGAGAAGAACGAGATCAGATCGCTTTACTCACCTTTTGAGGAACGAGCTTGCCCGGATTCGCAGCCTTAGCCGGCGGTGACGCAGCAGACGTACCATGGGCCGTTCCAGGACCCGAGAACGCCTGTGCGGCAGCGGCGACCCTGCCGAACCCGACACCAGACGATGGCGAGTGCGCATTGCCAGTAGCGTTCCGGTCGTCCTTGTTACCCCCCGCACCGTGAGCAGACGCCGCAGACATGAGCGACGGCAGTGCTGCCGCCGCCAAGGGTGCCATGGTTGCGGCGGACGCCGCCGCATTGTGCCCTCCCCCAGCACCACCACCCGCTCGGCCGCCTGTGGTGGCGGCGCGCTGGATCCCCGACGCGAGCATGCGCGTGGCGGCGGGATTCGCGAGTGCGCGTTGGGCTGCCGTCGTTAGGGCCGCCGTTGGTATTGGCATATCCGTACGCCCTTGGGCTGGGTCGACGGCCGCTGCGCCGCCTACGCGAGAGAGAAGGTCGGGCCTCGAGGTAAAGTACCTGGAACGATTGACGAAGGCGGGTGTGTACCAAAAAGGTAGACTCACTCGTCGAGGAGGGCAAAGAAAGCGTCCTTCTCGTATGTTGGGAGGTTGGCGAACGGCATCTGTTCTCGGGCAGATTCCAAGTCCGATTAGACTGGTCAACTGTGGCTTTCGCGCGCGCGGTGGACCAGTTGATCAGCCCATAAACAAACTTGAGGGGATGTGATCCGTAGAAATCATCAGTTAAACTACACAAAACAAACTACTGGACGGGATACACAAAAAAAAAAGGAAACAAATGAATATATCACAACTCAATGAAAGGGGAAGCGGTACGAATGAGTGGAGAAAAAGCACGAAATAATAACCAGCATGCATTGCAAAGCGAGAAATAGAAATCAAGAGGGAGGAGCGGGAGACGGAGAGAACGGGGAAATAAACTATCCAGGTATATTGAAGATGTCATTGAACTCGATCCCAGGTGGATCCATCGAGTCCATGACCAACCCGTCTGTCCCGAACGTTTGACTATCTCCGCCGTACGCGAAGGCCGCAGGATCAAGCCCCATCCCGCCTCCCATACCCGCATTCGCACCCGGCGCACCTTGCCAACCACCATTTGCACCCATCGCCATACCACCCATTTTCCAATTGCCACTTGTAGTCGCGTTGGGCGAGGGTGCGGCTGCTGGGCCGGAGAAGGACGTGCGGCTGTGAGCGCTTCCGGGAGGACTGACGCTGTAGCTACCATTGGCTAATGCGCCTGTGCTGCCAGCGTTGCCGATCCCAGCACCGAATGCGCTGGCCAATTGCTGGGCGTTCACGAATCCGGCACCGGGGGCAGGCGAGCCCGTTTGCGCCTGCCTCGCATCCATCAACATCGCACGCTGGTAGTCCATGCTCTGCGTCTGTTGTGGCTGTTGCTGTTGCTGCTG
>Ga0307510_10001674_pt1 | contig 24602 bp, 21 predicted proteins | sample 12_EM_MG_FD_207224 | JGI IMG/M metagenome (GOLD analysis project Ga0307510, IMG submission 207224) | Populus trichocarpa ectomycorrhiza microbial communities from riparian zone in the Pacific Northwest, United States - 12_EM | ecosystem: Host-associated > Plants > Roots > Unclassified | place... | reverse complement strand
TACTTCCATCCTCTCAATACACTCAGAATGCCTTCTCAACCCCCAGCCGTTGTCATGGACATGTAAGCGTTATAGACTTTCTTGGTTGTATCCTTTTGCTGACTAGACCATCATAGCGGGTCTGGCTATTCCAAATTAGGTGACTACCCCGATCTCCACCCTCGGGTTTGCTGTCTCGGTATACTGAAACGTCTTTTACAGGCTTTGCCGGGAATGACTCGCCATCATTTGTGTTCCCTACCGCCATCGCTATCAAGGGATCCTCCTGTGGAGGTGGGGGTTCAGGCTCGGGGCGCCCACCAGTGGGTCAGAAACCCTCTTACCTGAGAGGAGGGGCTGGTCAATTTAGCCATTTGAGTGCTAAAAGGGGTGCTGAGGACCTTGATTACTTTATTGGAGCTGAAGCATCTGCGCGACCCCTTCCACCAGGTACGGAGTTTCGGGGCAGTGTTGCCCTAGGTTCCAGACTCTATATTTCAATAGAGGAAATAGCTGACGACTGGTGATAGGCTATAGCGACCATAATCCCATAAGCCATGGCCAAGTTGACGATTGGGTATGATATCTATCCTATCGCCTCGAAACAAGGTGCAATTAGGAATTCTAACCATTCTTATACTCGTAGGACCACATGGAGCGTTTTTGGCACGACTCGATTTTCAAATACCTTCGAGTCGAGCCGGAAGATCACTACTTCCTTCTCACGGAACCTGTAATTATCACCCTAGAAATTTCGGCGTGAGCTGTGAACTGACCTGGCCTTGACAGCCTCTAAATCCTCCAGAATCTCGTGAAAACACAGCCGAGATCATGTTCGAGACCTTCAATTGTGCGGGACTATATATTGCTTTGCAGGCGGTACTGGCATTGGCTGCGAGTTGGCCCAGTAGGAAGGTTCAGGACCGGAGCTTGACTGGTACTGTTGTTGACTCGGGACACAGTGTTACACAGGTTATTCCGGTTGCTGAGGGCTATGTCATCGGATCATCGATCAAGTCCATTCCTATTGCCGGGAGCAACATCACAGACTTTGTTCAGTCGCATCTCCGTGACCGAGGCGAGCTCGACCACAGCAAGGAGACCGCTCAACAGATTAAGGAGCAATTCTGTTACGTTTGTCCAGAGATCGTCAAGGAATTCACAAAATTTGACCGAGAGCCAGAGAGGTTTCAGAAATACCTTGTTGAGCAGCAGCCTGGAGGTCGGAAAGTTACAGTCGATGTGGGGTATGAGAGATTCTTGGCACCCGAGATATTATTCAATCCAGGAATTTATTCTAGTGATTTCTTGACGCCCTTACCCACTGTGGTGGATACTGTTATCCAAAGCTCGCCTATTGACGTTCGGAGAGGTCTCTACAAGGTATAGAAATCGGTACCTATGTTGGGCCCAGGACTAATGAATTTGACTTAATAGAATATTGTTCTCTCTGGCGGTTCTACACTCTATCAGGATTTCGGTCGACGTCTTCAGAATGACATCGGCCATCTTGTCGATGCTCGTCTTCGCAAGTCGGAAGAGAAATCAGGTGGCGTCAAGTCAGGTGGGCTGGAGGTCCAGGTTATTACTCACAAGAGGCAAAAACATGCGCCATGGTTCGGAGGAAGTTTATTGGGTCAAGCACCAGAATTCAGAAGCTACTGCCATACTAAGGCTGAGTACGATGAGATTGGACCAAGCATTGTAAGAAGATTTGCGTTCTTGGGTGGGCCTGGGCAATGATTCTTGCCATCTCACCCCCCGGTGCGCTCGGACGTGAGCCCATGGAGTTGGTATGAGGGGTAGGGCCACTACCACAAGATAGACAGAATAAAAACCAATCCCTTTTTTGCTCCTCCAAGAACGGCTTGCGCGGCGTGTTGATATTTTTTTCGGAGGTGTAACTTAAATTCATACGAGTAAAGCAATGCTCGGCACAATTTGGTATTTAGATTAGCCAATGGTTTTTTGTGCACTACTCTAGGCTGCGTCCACATATTTGTTCACTTCACCGGGATCATCGGATGCGCTAACGTCATTTATGGTGAAACGGCTCTTAACCCAGATCCGGCTCAGCGTGAATGGCGCAATGAGCGCCACATTAACAGGGGGTACCAACCCCTCTCCCGACCCAAAGCAACCCGAATTAAAGTATTATTTACATCCCCACAACTGATAGTAATACCCTTTTGATAATAGAAGCTGAACTAATTCCACAATTGACTCAATGAAAAAGATTGACCAACAATTATTGTCGCTTCTGGACCAGAATAACATCGTGAACCAACCCCCCCCCATCGTCACTATCTGTATCCCCACCAACCTCCAGTCCCTCCATTTCCTCCCAAAGGTCCTCAGCTTCATCGGTTGTGGTTGTCGGAGCAGTAACCGGGCCGGCAGTCTCCTCATTTTGCCCTGATAGGGCAATCACCCCAGGTGTAGTTGTAGGGGCAGAAGGGATTTTGCGTGATCGCGCATGGTGGTTGGCTATGCGGGTAGCCTTAGCCACATCTACTCTCTCACGCTCAGCACGTAACCTTAGTACCGTCTCTGATGTGACAACAGTAGCTTCGGTAAGTTTGCGTCGGTCGGATGTGTTTTTTTTCTTTTCTTTTCCCATTAGCTGCCGGTACTGTCGGTGGGCTTCTTCTTCCACAACCTTGTCAGCGATGGTCTGTTGAAAGCCTTGTGAAAGGTCTGACAATAGTCCTTTCAGCTTTAGAGAGGTTGGGGTATTCCGAGTCACTAGGGAAGCTGCGGTTCTTGTGATTCTACTAACAGCTCTCGGTGTTTTAGGAATTTTGGGAGCCGCTTCGCCAGCCACACATTTGCCTTGTGTAACTGGCTTCTCCTTTTGTTTTACCATTCCTATAGCCCGGCGAGGATTTAGAGGAATTATTCCAACAGCCTCCCATCCGCTTAGAATATTCTCTGATGTAAAGGCTAGTCTACAAGCAGGCATCAGGATCCTATTAGATGGAAGATTAGAGGTAAGAAAGAAAAAAAAAAAGGATGTGGGAGAGCAAATACGAACGGTAAAAATTCGCCTTTGTTCATTCCTGCATGGCCTTTCCTGATGAAGTCATCAAGCCCATTGCTGTAATGGCGCTGGAGAGGGCCAAACAAGCCGACATCCAGTGGTTGGAGTAGGTGCGTGGAGTGTGCCGGGAGGCAGAGCGGGAGGACTTTTGCCTGTAGGCAAAAATCAAAAAATTCCCAATTAAAATGGGAGGTATGCGCGTCAAGAATGAGAAGGCGATACTCATCGCCGGCCCTTTATAGTTTAAAGCTAATTAGTTATTGAGTAACTAGTGTTCAGAATTTGGGGTATTAACTTTTCCGAGTTTCTGGATCAAAGATCTTCTGCAGCCACCTTAATCCCAAGGCCTCATTACTCCAGCCCTTCTCGGAGACCCCAAAGGTTGCTACATCTTTTTTTTTCAGCTTCGCGTACCAGCCCATGTAGTGCGCTTTTCCCTTATTGATAATCATGGGCCGGAGTACGCGACCATCCCCCGAGATGGTTTCGATTACCGTAACCCATTCCCGAGATCCATCTTGGGTTAATTTTGGTGACCGGCGATCCTTCTTGCAAATAACCTTGCAGCGCAAGGCTACCCCCATCATGAATCCTTTCTCATCCATATTGTACATGTTTGAGTAAGATATATTATAAAATTTAATTCGGTTCTGAAGCTATTTTTGCAATTCGTTTACCACGTAATAAAATAGTATGTGATATGGCTATACCTTTTTAAAATAATCCTTCAGTACCACCTGATCACTTGCCAAAGCTCTTTGGCGATCAATTTGAGTTCCTAGCTTCGTAGCTAAACCTGGGTGGCGCTGGAGAAATCTTTTCATCCATTGTTTTCCTAGAGTTCGGTCCTTTAACCGGCGAGCTACAATGGCCTGCGCCATATCCTTGACGATACTTAGGCGCGCCGGATGACCCCACTCATCCAGCCGCTCACACCACTCTACAATCGACTTTTCCTCATATTCTGACAGTACCTGCAGCCGGACATGCCCTCCTGCCCGTGATTGCCTGCCTGTAAGCCTACCTCGCAGCGTGGAGTAGGCGATACCACAGGTTTCTGCCAAAGTTCGGATAGATCGTTTCTTGCTGTGTTTGTAGTGCTGAATAGCGTCTAGAATCCTCTTTTCCACCTCTTCTTTCTTCTCTTTCTTGATCTGAGGCATGATGTAAAGTCTGGGGTTATTTGGTTCACTCAAGCGATCTCAACAATAGTTTTCATTCAGAGCGGGGTAGTGTAGCAACGCACTCTTGGCGCCGAGCCGGTTCACGGTCCCGAGCCGCTTCTGCATAAATGACGTGATATTAATGATACAAGAAGCTGTAATGGACTACTCGTAATTTTCTGACGTTTGTAAACACGACTGCTATTGCATACGGGCAAAAAAACGACCAGAGCCTCAGGATTTTGGTGGCATGCAATAGCAGTCGTGTTTACAAACGTCAGAAAATTACGAGTAGGTATTTCTTTTTGACAAGGTACATATAAACACCATGCCACAAGTAGCCCCGGCCACAATGATAACACCTAACAATCCATTGCCAGGAAATTAATTTTCTCTATGAATAAAGAATGACCCACCCAACAACTTCGAACCCCTCCGAACCCGAAGAAAGAGGGAGCCCCCAAAAGTCACCGTCCACGACCCAGCATCTTACTCGGATAACGGTACATCGTCAGGTAAGATTCTCAAACGCAATCCTTTTGGCCACCAGGTCGCGCGGACCGATCATGAGCCTCCGGACGACCATGAAAGCGCCCGTGCCGATTCTCGCAGACTGGCCGAGGATGATGCACTCGGACAGGCCTTGAGTAGCGTCGCTCTTCATGTGGAACACGGCCTCGAAAAGATGTTAGGTGGTCTTCTGGAAACAAAGTGACCTTTAGGGCGCTGTCACTCATTTTGGCAAGTCCGAATCGCGTGACCCCTAGAACCCCGCCTTTGTCCGTCATTATGTCGCCGAAGAGTTGCATGTGGCGGGTGTAGGGTATTTCGTCTGCGACCGAGTCCCTGTCCATTCATCACCATTAGTTACACTGTTTAGAGGTTTATTGGTGAACGAGTGGGCATGTGTGAATGTCAATTACCTCTCAGCCTTAATCCCCAAAACCTCCTTCATCTACATGGCGCTATTTGACTTCGCCTCCGTGCCCACCACGCCACCCGTGTTCATGCAGAGCTTGAGCCCGTGGCCCTCCACCGTGATCTGGTTCTTCCCCGTTTTGTGGTCATTCTTGCCTGCCGCCATCGCCGGGTTCAGCTATCCCCTCGTCGCCATGTGCGGTAGCTCACGCTTCAGGTTCTACATGAGTAGGAAGACCCCCGACCCGTCTCCCGTGCGCTTCCCGCCCGCCTCTTCCATCCGGTCCGTTTTAGATCCTAATTCTATTCCTTATAACGCGGATGTCTGGACTGATGATTTTTCTTTCGCCTTTTACGACGGTAGTTATAAGGCCGTCGATTGTTAGTTCTGGCTGGGGCTTGCTAATTGTTCCTTGATCCAGGGGCACGCTGATGTAGTTATCGTCTCGGGAGCAGACGTCTTCGATGCAGGGGATTATCTTTGAGGTTGAGTTAGTCGGGGAGGCGAGTGATCTTGTATGAATGGAGAGGGGGAGGGAAACCGAGAGCTTCCAAAATAGTCTTTTCAATCCTACCCTTGACAATTCTTGCAGCTCGCTCTTAGTCCTGTACTGCCGGCGTGCAGGTGATAATAGGAGTGTTGATAATAGGCGTGTTGATAGCCTTCGGAGCGTTGATAATTTGCTTCGTAAGGGGAACCCCAAGAGTAACGTTGATGGAAGCAATACTAGAGAAATGGTAAGTCTTCAGGGTCATCTGGGTTCCCCGCTCACCAATCAACTGGGTGCCGATGGCACCCACCGCGGACACGGGCTCTATCCTGGCCTGCCAGTAGTTCGATAAACAGAGCCGGAGGGATTCCTGCAGATTTTTTTCTGAGATTTTCATGATGCTGGTTCCCACGTTTACTCCCTGCGCTTTAGTGTGTTAGTGCAGGTTTACTTGAGGCGGGGCGGGGGAGGAGAGGTGTATACCAGAGAATTAGGAGTCGTTTACGTTTATGTAATCTGCGTCCGGGGGTTCTTTGTGCCATGGTAGGTTGTATCGTAGCCGCAATGCCCCCCCCCAAATTTGTATGCCTTTTCGACTATGTAATCTTAGTGGACTTGTTGAACCTCTTTTTGATCTCCTGAAAATCGAGGGTTCTGTTTGTTAGATGCTTGTCTGGGATCTCGTTTCCGAGTGGATCAATTCCGGATAGTTTTTGTTGATGTGGGTCTAAAACTTCATCACAGAGTGATACCATCTCTTATGCGAGGAGAACATTGTTGGGGTTGCTAAAGGTGATATTCTTTAGCCAGGTCAGTGAGGAAAGGCAGCAAATGTATTGAGGAAGGCAGCGGACTTACCTCACAGTGGTAGAACGTTTTGTTGAAGCTCACGCGGGATCCAAATTGTCTCCCCCATAGTGTAATTTAACCACGCAGGGTGACGACATTAGGACAGTGCAATCGTAGGAGGCGGACAAGTGGTCCAGGAATTCCATTAGACGATGCGACATGCACTCAGTTTCGGTAGTCTCGACCGCAGTATCAACTAGACATTTTCACCACCAGGTATAGCCTGGAAGAGAAATTCTATCGAGGTTAGCCCAGAGTAGCAGCAGTTTCTAACGAAACCTTTTGATGAGGGCTTCGCTAATCGCAGAATATCAGTACGATTGTAGAGTTAATAAACCCAGAATTGCGTGCAATGTTTGGGGAAATGAGGAAGTGAGCGATCTCGGGACTCATCCGGGACATGCGCTCCACTGATGACTTGCTGCCCGACACAGACGACCATTTGCGAGACGTTAATCCTAGAATCTACCCAACGTCAAACGATTAGTCATTGTAATCCTATAGGTATGATATTATGATACTCGAGTAACCGTAGTTGAATAGTGCACCAGCCTAGATTAGGAGGGGGGTCAACGGACACGGGGGCTCAACGCACAAGACACTAAAAGTGCATTATCGAGGTTTCGTACCGGCTGCACGCACTCCACAGGAGAGAACTATAACCCAAGTGCAAGATGGGGAAAAAATGAGGTTTTGCAGATGTCGCAGAACGCACTCGGATTTCTGAGCCAGCATGATTGTTCTCCACCCTACCAATAGCGACGGACACAAATCTGCAGAGACAATGGCAACCGCACCCCAGAAATAGCATCCCAAAAATGGCCTCTCACAATTGCCTGGGCCTTGCGCCCTCCAAGTCTGACAATACCGTAGAAAATGGTCAACGCGGCCGCTCTCTGTGAATTTATTGTATCATACTGAGATTCATAATTTTGGAACGGCTATAGTGCTTATCACAGGCAGGAGAAATGGAACGGTAATATCAGGTTGGGTATAGGGAGGCAGATAGTCAGAGATTGATGCTGTAAAAACTCTTGAAATCCGCCATCTCAGGCAGCTCAAGACACCCGGAGGAGGATACCTATTTTCCCAACACAGTAGAAGATTGGTCCACTCCACAGCTTGGATCTCGCTAACCGGTATTCGCAATTCTATTAACTTATCGGGCTTAACCTATCCCGGGCTAACGCGCCGATCATGGCTGATAATCTACGAGTAATGGCGGATTCCAAGAATTTTTATGGTATTCGGGTTTCAGTGACTACTTTGCAATCCTCCAATCATAGCCACTGTGTTTACCCTCCAAGTGCAAGGTGACTCCCGGTCTGCACTCCAGCAACCCTAATCCACGTTGTTACCGTGGCAACTACTCGAGTAGAGTGCGTTCTAAGGCGCAAAACCTATTTTGCTTGGCATGTTGTTGAGCCCCCGTGTTCGTTGACCCCCCTGCTAGTCTCCCGGTTTATCCGCCTCTAAAGTAACTATCATACGAGGATAATATCCCCCGCAGTGTCAATAGTGCCGAATTTCCCCACACCAAGCCAAAACGCAAACCGAAAAACCAGCTTCGCATGATACTTTTCTAGAAATGTCAAATTGTCAATCGAGTGATATCAAAAGCACTTCCGGTCAAGTTAATGATCCGGCTCTTTTTCCATCTACAGGCGCACCATCAACCCTGATACTAGCATAATCCCACCAGTAGGTGTGAGGTGGTGCACTTATCGATATATTCACTGTACAAACTACCGATAACCTCCGGAGCCATGATACGGTGTTGGGATCAGGGGGATTTGGCAATCGAGAATTCGGGATCTTTCAGGGTGTCGCCACAGCAAGAGGTCACAGGTTGGGGCTCATAGCCCACCTAAGGGATAGCCAGAGATAAAAATTATATTATGTAAGCGAAAAGATACCGACTTTTTTTGGTGAGGTAAACGTGCACTTGGGATGGCAGCCATGTGCTAAAACGCTAACGAACCGCACTGAATAGGCAGGAGGTATTTGTTTTTTGTTTGACTAGTGAACGCCGACTAGGTAAATCGCTAGGATAAATAAATGGAATCACCACTAGCTAACAAACATTTACCATAGTATAATTATCATATTTGCGAAATCCCACTTTTTCCAATCACGCTATTGTCACGGTAAACAAGCCTGTCACGACGATAGCGATCACGAATTCTGGATTGATCCCCCTATTAAACGTCTTTGAAGTTGAATCTGTCAATCAAAGAAATACGCTAATTTCACTAGTACCTCTTTAGCACGATGTAGGGAAAATTCGGCACCATCAAGACCGCAGGAACTAGTTATCGTGAGTGGCAGTTAGCGTGCTATGCTCTACATCTTCCTGAAATCAGCTCGAGTAGATAGTTAGACCGGCACTAGTTATCCACTAAGTTACCCCACGCACAATACCCCCCCCCGGCAGAAAATCCTATTGTAGAAAGTTTTACTGCCACAAATGGGGAATGTAATCTTGGCTGAGGAAGCACCCACGTTGTACAAGTGCCAGGGATAAAGTTTTCGTACTGAGAGGGGATAAATTTTGGCTGGTTAACCTTAAATAACTGTTTCATAATTTCTTGCCGGACCTTGTACTTACCGTCGGTGCTGACGTCATCAAGGTTCTCTCTTGCAGGTACTTCGCGACCAGGTGGATCAAGCGAAACTCATGCACTTTGATTTTTATAGGAATTGACTAGGGAAAAGGAACCATTATCTGCTCTGGAGAGATCACGCAGCCCCGTGGAAGCCTCCTACGCCGGCAGATAACCATCCGTCCAAATATGCCCAAGTAGACTACCGCATTATCTGCTATCACCCAGTCGTATACTTGCATTTTCATCGCGTATCCGGAATTGGGTGATATTAAAGATTTACTCGAGTATATCTTAATACTATGACCAAACATGCCTAGTAGTAGTTACTATTACTTACATCATTTATTTTCATACCAGGCCAAGCTTGTCTCTTTTATTATCTTTTAGTACACACCTACTTGTGTCTCTGCGCCAAGATTGGGCTCCCATTTTGGAAAAGCCATCACGAATCCATAGAAAGTTTAGTATTCATGCTCTTTGAAAGATTGCGGTGAACAGTGCCAGTAGCTGGTTAAGCCCATGTATGAGAATGAACTCACACTTTAAAATTTATCGCCATGCTTGAGAAAAGCAGCATCAAGGCTACTCTTCACAAGTGAATGAACACGTTCCCTCATCCTACTGTCACAATCGCTGTCACTATTTCATAATCAATATTATTTCCACTTGCCATCGGCCACATGGTCCTCTTTTTATTAAACACATCAAATCTTTGATATTTCACATAATTCTGACACACCTTCCGACACTTTTATAGCAACCGGATTCCGAATACACGATGAGAATACAAGTAAAGTAACGAGCTGCCACCACTGTTGCGCTACATGTATTCAGCGATAGTGTTAGTACTAAGATCATCTTTATGACGACTCGGATAACTAGAACACAACGAGGCTAGTGTAGGATCTATTTTTCGACTCTGGTCAGGGAACTCCGACGGTGCTCTGGTGAACCTCAGGGGATGTCGCAAGCGTCAATACTCAGGATTGAGCAGAGTCTTGAGGACTCCGGGGTGGAATTCATTGTCAGAGAATAGAGACGATGATGCCCGGTCATGTAACTCCGCCATCATATATTGTCACTCGTTTTCCTTTTTATACTCGCTAAGCTGCCTATATTGTAGTATGGCCGGATAATGCGGTAGTCTATTTACACCACTTGGGCTACAATCACCTAGTGATCATGTGTAGAAATTTAAAACCCCACTAACCTCAATTTATATCCAAACAAAACATTTCATACACACTATTTCCCTGCTACAAGTTTCAACTACATCCTTTTTTACCAATTCTACTGCAATAAATAGCCTGGGTATTTGGCTTTAAATTTCACTTCAGATATTAATCACAGGATGGTCCATTGTTTAGTGAGAAGTATTTAAAGACAATGCAAATTCCAGTCGGGTATTTACCAACCTAGGGGTGATCGAAAGGTCTTGTCTGTAAATATTTCTCAAAAAACCATGGATGGTCCCATGATGGATATCTGAAGTGGAAGATAAAGTTAAATAACTAGGGTATTTATTGAAGTAGAATTGGCAAAAAAGGATGTAGTTTTGACACTGGTAGAAGGGAGGGAGAGAGGATGAAATGTTTTGTTAGGAGACTAATTGAGAATAGTGTGATTTTAAAATTTCATACATGATGACTGGGTGATTGTAGCCCAAATGACGTAAATGGACAATTGTTGTTAGATCTTTTATCCCTTTGTCCGATTTCGCGGTTTGCCCCTAGGTGAGCGTGATACCAATGAGACATTAGTCCCTAAATCTCTGGCACCCACTCAGGCTTAAAATTGTAGACCCAAACCAATTCAAGCGATCGGGAGCAAATATACACAGACAATCTTGTGTCCATCATGGGCATGCTGAGTTCTGCTGATTTTGCTCCATTCCGAGCACTACACTGCTTCTCAAGCATTTTCCGAGATTTTTATTTTATTGACCAATTATTTTACGACACGATACCTGTGATAGCCTACACAGTGTGTTTTTTGTTTCACGAGTTTGTTTATTTGTTCTTTTCAGGCGAGATATCTAGGTATACCTAGTAATTCTGATCAGTTCAGTGAACGGATTAGTGAGCCAGGACACCTGGTACATCATGGGGGACGGTCGACTGCTTGTCCGTGTCAGGACGGCTTCGTATGCTGTTCCTGAAGGTTTTTCTATTGCGGTTACCCATGTTGGGAACTGTACGAATAGAGCTTGTGATGAAGAGTTACTGCGTTGTATTGGGGGTGCTAACCCCAAGGTTATTCCGGAGATGGTGGCGGAGGCTAAGGCTGCTATGATGATGATGGGGTGCCCGCCGGGGTGCCATGTTAGTAAAGACTGTTCGGGTGGTGTCCTATTTCAGGACCATTCTCAAGATTCGCTTTTTGTGGCTTCGTCTGGCACATCTGTCGCACACAGTACAGGTACGGGTTCGCTTGTTGGTGAAAGGCTGATTGAAGGGGTACAGGGTACTTCGTCGGGTGAGGAGGCACTACGCGTTGGGTGCGTCTCGCAGTTTTCAAGTTCGTGGCCTACGGGCTTGTCTGGTCTTGGCTCTTCGGAGCCTGGCCTTTACAGGAATATGAAGTTGGATAGGTCAAGTGACGAAGATTATGTTCCTTCTTCGATTGTGGTTGACGATCAAACATGCTGGACCCTGCGATTCGGACAAGCAAAGGGGTGGTGAGAAGCTCACATCCTCAGTCCCATACTCCCTGTCGGCTACACAGGACATTTTGGGTGCACTCGCGGAATACGAGGCGGGCACCATTGCACCGCGACCGGCTGAATTAGATTCTTGTGATGGGAGTCTTGATTTTATGGATGATGTTGAGCATTCGGCTCAGGTTATTGCTGACAACTCACTGTCTGATCATGATAGGATTGTTAGGTTAGAAAAGGCAGTTGTGGATGAGAGGGACATTTTTGATCGGCTCCGGGATATGGTGGAGGACTTGGAGGTTCAAGTTGGTGACCTTACGAAATGGAAGCAGGATGTCATGGATAACCGGTGTTCACGTTGCCATGGTAAGTCTGATCCTGCTCACGCTGATCGGAACAAGAAGAATAGGAATTTGGGTCCCACTCGTGCTGGTGGCACATCCACGGTCCCGGTTTCTGTTGCTGGCCCGTCGAAGGGCACCCTTCCTTCGGCACCTACTGGTCCCCGCCCCGCTGTTTCCCGCCGGGCTATCCCCCGCCCGGCTGTTTCACCCCGCCCGGTTGTTTCCCGCCCGACTGTTTCCCGCCCAGGTATTCCCCGCCCGTCTGCTCCCCCGACCGCTGCTGTTACACCTGCAGTTGCTCCTTCGGCCACACCAGCTGCCGTCCCCAGATTACCCACGTATGCCAACAGCGATGAGGCTAGGGCTACGAGGAGCTTTGCGGCTGTTGCTGCTACAGATGCGTCTGCCGAAGGTTACAAGATCGTTACTGGCCGTAAACGGTACATTACGAAGAAGGATAAGACTCCGGTTCCGTCAACGTCCATCCCCGGACGTGCACATCACTTGACGATCGGGTTTGAGAGGGCGAGGGACACTAAGTATTCGCTTCCGGTGGGTGCTACTGTTGGGAAGATCCGCGAGTCTTTGAATGCGGCGTTGATTGCCCTGAATTGTCGGGCTTATTTCTCCGAGGCATCGCTTAGTAAGTGGGGTGATGTTTTGCTTACGTTGGCAGCTACGGAGGTTGAAACGATTACCGGTTATTATCCGGCTATGCGAGAGGCTTTGGACATCTTTGATCTTGGCACGTTTACGTTTGTCCGGGACACTGAGAAGGTCAAGGTTTTTGTGGGGATGGTTCCCCTTTCACGGTTTGGTGGTGGCTGGAATCCCTCTGATTGGGAAGGCAGTACTGCGTTTGACTGCTTGGCTGCTGACATTGAGAACAGCAACCCTGGTATTATTGTGGCTGCTCGCCCCTCGTGGGCAGGATGCTTGCATAAGCTTAAGGAGAGACGTGTTAACAATGCAGGTCTGATTCTCGTGCTGGAACTGACGACGGAGGTTCGGGCCATGATGGGTGCTGCACAGCCACGCATTAATGTGGCTGGAAGGCACGGATGTGCCGTACATGGCGAGAGGACAACCCCTCGATAGTCTGCACCCGTTGCCAGACAGTCGGCCACCGGCCAGGAGAGTGCCGGAATACACCGGTTTGCGCATTTTGCTTTGGATACCATCTGAGGAGTGTCCACAAGTGCCCGGTTTTGTCTTGCAGTAAGGTCGGTTCGGCTTGCCCCCATGTGCTCAGGCAGTGCATCCTGTGCCATAGTGATGAACATTTTACTGGTCATCGCGAGTGTGCAGCTGTTCGTGGTTCCTCGTCTTCACCCGTTGTTTTGGGCCCGGCGACGCCGGTTGTTGCTGATCCTACTTCGGTGCTTGGCGTGAGTGACCGTTCTAGAGGTCGTCTGAGACGACAGGCCACTTGGAGACCAGGGACCCCCTTAGCCCGCCACATGGTGGATAATAGCGTTTCCGGTCATGGTATTGCGACGATTATGAAGAGATCTGAGATCAATCCGGATCGTGCTGGTCATGGTCGTGAGGTTATTGTTCCGGCTCTTGACAATGGTAAAGGTATTGCGCGTTCTCTGTCGGCTCCGGCTGATGTTTCTCGGGTTGGGGGTACGCGTTTCCTATCAGAGTGGTGATTATATTGCTCAACATATGTGCCATAAACGTGGGTGTGAGCGTTGGAAATTGTGCAGTTGTGTGTCAGGTGTTTTCCTTTGTCGATGTGTTTTTTATTATTGACCCGCCTGTTGACGGGTTGGGGGATTATGTTGAGGGTGAGGTTGGTAGTTTTACTTGTATTTCTGGTTTGGCGAGGTGCGATATACAGGTGTATATCCGGCATGGTTTTGTTGGTTTGTTTGATGTGGTATGGGTTGATGCGAGTGGTGTGGTGTTGAGTGTTGTTAGTGATGGTGTTTGTCGGAGGATTGGTGGTGTTTATCTTCGGCCGGAGTTGGGAGTGAGCAAGGTTGTTGAGTATCTAGGCCCGTATCGGGCTTGTGATATTTTGATTGGGGACTTGAATGGACGGCATGACAGGTGGGGTTATGTTGCGGATGTCTGTGGACATAATTCACAGGGCAGGGCGGTTTCGAGAGAGTTGGAGGATCTGCACTTTATGGTTCCTTCTACTCCTACCCACGACGGGGTATCGGTTATTGACTTGTGCGCCTTTCGGAGGCCCCCCCGCAAATATAGGACCTCACACAGAGCAGGGCTACCTCATGCGGCGCAGATTATCAAGATCCCAGCCGACACTGACATCCTCCCGGCTTACAAAAGGGCTAGGTGGGACAAGATAGAGGAGGCCTTGTGAAACATCCTACCCTCGGAGTCGAATATATGGCAGTCAGCTAGGGCTATCGTTGATTCCATTCCTAGGCTTTCGCACGGAAGAGATTGATGCAGGTGGTGGAATGATGATCTGGAGCGCATCCGTGACGATGCTAGGCTATTGCGGCATCAGTCTATTAGGGACAAGAGCTGTCGCCAGGACTATCTCCTCGTTCGCAAGATCTATCGGTCGGCTATAATCCAGGCCAGATGGGACAGATTACGCCAGGTGCTGTCAAAAGCAAGTGACCCAGAGATATTTGATCAGGTTAAAGCATTGGAGACCCCCCGGACCATCCCCGCCATGGATGCTGGAGATGGACGTATATGCTCCTCACATAACGATGTTAGTGAGCTCATCGCTGAGCAACTAGATCCGGTCCCGGAACAGCAGTGGGCTGTAGATGACAGTTCGATCTGGGACTCTGTTTCGGATAAGGTTGGTGAGGTTCTTTGCATGTCGCCTGATAATACTGCCTCATGCGTTGACGATATGAGCTATCCCTTCGCGAGGTTTTGGTTCCATAAGGCACCTGCATCGTTTACTGCGTGCTAGGAACAGTCAATTCGACATGGGAACAAGGATTGGCATAGGGGCAAGGTGGTTCTCATCCGGAAGGCGAATAAGCCACGATACGACGTTGTGAAAGGATGGCGCATGATTCACTTGCTTCCTGTCATGTTGAAGATCATGGAATGCATGATTCTGCTTGGGATCGCGGAGCATGTTGAACTCGAAGATACCCAGTTCGGTTGTCGACGAAAACGCGGGGTACACGACGCTATGGCTGTTGTGTATGAATTCCTGCACCATCACCGTGACTACAAGGCAGCCTTATTGTCAATGGATGTTGAAGGCGGCTTTGATCGGATATGTATGAACTGGATGGCCGACTTTCTTGTCGCTCGTGGTTGCCCCGCTGTTTATGCCGGGTGGGTTCGGCATTGGGCATTACAACGGACAGTTCGCTTTCGGTTTAATGGCTTGATTTCGAAGCCGTTCCACCTCGGTAAAGACATTCCACAAGGATCACCTTTGTCCCCTTTTTTATTTGAGTTATACATTGCGGATATATTCAAGCCCAGGCTGAGAGTTTCCCCTTCAGTGCGATCGCTGGTGGTCAGTTATGTGGATGATGGGGGGATTGTGGTTGCTGGGGACTGGATCAGGATGGTCCAAGGTAGATTGGAGGAGGTTTTTTCTGATTGCATGCAGGGGGCAAATGGGCGCGGCATGACTTTCAGTGGGCTGAAGACTGAGTGGATTGGGTTTGGCAAGGAAGATTGGGGATCGTGTACACTGGGTGGTGTTGACATTAAGCCAGTTGATGATTTACGTGTTTTGGGTATGCGTTTTGGTGGAGATAGATTTTCTTTTTCAAAACATGTAGATTATTGGTTGGCGAATGGTTTGGAGGTTAGGGGAAGGATAAGTGCCCTGGCACGGAGGTTTGGTGGGATGGAGGGCATTGGTGCATGGGAGGTTATGAGGCTGGTGCAAGGGGCATATCTGCCAGTGGTGGAATACGGACTGGAATTTGTGTCGATGGATGACACGGCTGTTCCAAGGATCGGGATCCATGTTAGGGACTGCCTGAGGTCACTGTTCAGGATGCCTCTACGGCTGGCCAACAACATTCTACATGCGGAGTGCGGGATACCTCCGGTGGAGATACGGGCCCACTACTACCGTTCGAGGTTGGCACAGCGGTTTCTTAACTACCACTACTGCGCGAACATCCCGTGGCATGGTGATATACGGAAGGCATGGTGTTTGAGCGGTATGACGGCTGTTGGCATGCACTCCGATAAGCAGCTGTCTACGGTTCCGAGATGCCATATTGCCACGGATAAGGTGATTGGGGAGACTGAGGGTTGGAAGATTATTTCCTCCTTGGCCCTGCTACCCACAGTGGTGGCATTTGTCGACGGCAGTAATAGGGGCACAGGATGTGGATGTGCATGGGTCGCTTATGTTGGCTCTACGCAGATCAGGTTGGGTTGGGCGAATTTACCGGCCGACTGGGATATTAACTCGTGTGAGTTGATGACTAATTGATGCCTCCTGCGCGACTTGCTGGCCTTACCCCGTTGACCACTGGTTGTATTTGCGGACAGCCAGTTCGCGATTAAAGCGATTAGGGACATGCGATCCGATGGGTGCTCTTCTGGCGTGTGGCAGTCGTTCGCCCCCTTGTTGTCACACTTCCCGGCAGTGACTCTATGGTGGATTCCGGGGCACGTTGGTATTCTTCGCAACGAGATTACTGACAGGCTGGCCAAGAGGGCATGTGAATTGGCGTGGGAGCCTGGAAGGATCAGTGGTGTTGACTTTGGCTTCGGGGCATATCCTCGGATTCGTGAGCAGCGGTTGGCTGGTTGGCGGAAGTGGCACACGGACGAAGGGCATCACTATTACCGTGGTTCTCCCAAGGACTTTAGACACCTTCACACTGTGACCCGGTTGGACCTGTTTGTTTTGATTAGGATTCCATCAGGCTGTGGACTGGTTGGCAACGACGACTGTCCCGACCGGGAAGACAGGCACCATCGGACATTATGCGATCATTACGTGGATATACACCCTCCCGCAGACTCCTTGTACGACAACCGCCGTCTAGGTGACTGGGTCAAGTGGATCAGGCATCATGACATGCTGGGTTTGGGCATTCCTGCCAATTTACGACAATACCAAAATGTGACAGTCGCATATGGTAATCCTTTCGACGCTACAGCATGCATTGTTAGGGATGGTTGGCGTATTGTGGTTGACATTGCGATGCCCGTGTACAGGTGTGACAAGTGCCACCTGGTTCATGCTGCGGCTGGTTGTCCACTTCCCGCGTTTAGTTTGCCTACGGCATTATACTTTTTGAGGCCTAAAAGTACTCAGTGCCCGGTCTGTGCGAAGGCTATTACTTGCCGGACGGGCCAGGCTAGACACTACAGTGGGGACTCAGCATGCGCTGCTATTGGTAGATCGAGGTTCTGGCATGGTGTGAAATTGCTTTGGGACAGATTCGCGCAGGCGGAGAAGGTGAAGCAGGCTGTCAAATGGTTTTTTCCGAAGAGTATGGACCAGGCAGTTTGCTTCGGGTGCCAAGGAACGTACAGGCAAGGTTATAACTTGACTGCGCACTTGAGGAAGGATACTGGTGTTGGCTGTGGGTCAGCTGTGTGGATTAGGTTTTTGACAGATTGTGATGCGGATGGGAATGCTGACGATGATAAATTGTTGATATTTGATATTTTGGGTTGGGACGAGTCGATTGATGGAGGTAGTTGATGGGATTGTTTTGTTTTTGTTATTTGTTTGTTTTTTGTTTTTTGTTTTATTTTTGGTGGTTTGGTTTTGGTTTGTATTGTGGTTTTTGGGCTGACGTACCCCTTGGAACGTACCGCTGTTAGGTTAGGATACCAGATCGGTTTAGACCTTTACATAGTATAAATTTATGATATTAACCCCTCAAGCAAGGCGTTTTCCTTATCATGATTGACCAAATGGATAGTTCCCAACATTGTGGATGGGTCTAAACATGACGGCGGTTTAAGGTAGACTTTGCCAATTACTGACTAGTCATTGCTGATCCCAACGCTACAGCAACGCTAAAAAGCTGTGTTTGCCCTGGAGAGATTTCGGATGATGCAACCATAGGTAATTCCTTCCTTTGTCTCATTTTCCAAAGCTGATCTAACTTTAGCCTAACCACCGCTGCCAATTAGATTGCGTTGGAGTTAGGATCGCACATATTGAATCAGAACATGGGGTGTAAAATTTTGTACGGCGAATTGTCTGTGCACATCTCCTCTTCTCCTCCGGTTTACTTATTACGTCATTCGCAAAATCAATTCCCTCACCCACATGTCGGCATTCACACCACTTCATGTCTCTACCTCATGACCCAGATGAAATTGCACACGGCGCAATCAGCCAAGATGCCAGGTCCGGGCCCAGGGCGGGGGAACTACTGAGTTTGAGACGCAAGCAGCCTTAATCTCAGACCGGCAAAAGTTCAAATATCGATCAGCAAGCGAGCTTGCGAGAACAGTCGAGAGGATTATCAATTCCGGGACCTAGGATGAATATTTCTTATATTTTCACGGAGTTGTCAATCCTAAGTTTGATGTGATCGACCGAGAATTACGCAGACTACGATACGATTGCCATTTACGAATGTATTAAATGCAGCAATCCTACTCATAAATACTGGGCCGGAGCACTCTAGGGTCGCATCAATCTCTACTTTAAGAACGTGGTAAAAATCGCTTCTATTCCTGGGCATAATATCGCGTCTGTTGAAGGGTTTAGTGCAACTCTATTGCAGGTTCGATAGACCCACTATCGGGGATCTTAACATGAGTCCCCTTCTAAACCGCAATGGGTTTAGGAGAGTAGGTTAACAAAATTGCGAATACAAGTTAACGAGATTCTGTAAGCTTGACTACCCTGTCTGGATAACACTATTCCTTCTCGGGGTGTTTTGCCTCTGATCAGGGTGATCCGAGGTCGATGGGCTTTAGTGGATCTATCGAGTTTTTGCGGTACTCCAGCGATAGTGACCTGCATAGCGCGCACCGTGCAAAGTGCCCCATGTGGACGAATTCCACCCCTGACAGTTACCGCAGGCTTCTCCTTCCCGCCAAAGCAGGGACATGGCGCATACGGTACCGTACCGTAAAAACCCGAATAATTGGCCCATGTGCTATGTAGTCCGAAATTTCCTCCCTTGGAAAAGGGGCGAAAAAAACACACCAGAAATCTGCCCCCCGAGACAGATAAAAAAGAAAAAAATTCAGACCTTACTAGGAGAGGCAACTCCAACGTCCTATCACAGTGCAGGGGCCAATTATTCGAGTTTCTACAGTACTTACTCGCTAGATCCACGATCGGGAATCTGGACTTGGCACAGGTCTCAGGCGCAATATGCCAAAAAATGGGTGACCGGACGTGATGCCGAAATTGAAAAGAGAAAAACCCTTCAAATATGATACCATGGAAAACATGGGGGGCACCTTTAGAATACCATTCTTGGCGAAAACATACCATCACAAGGTTTGATGTTACGAGGAACCGCAAAATATTTACCAATGCACACACTTTCCCCTCTCGTTTTATTCACCATGTCATGCAAAAGTAATTTAAAAAATCAGATAAAAAATTCAAGAATCACTTGAGACCTGCTGGTATTTTTCTAAATTTTCTCCTGGACATTTTGATATAAACTGAGGGGTAGAAGGAGGTTGTTTATTGTGGGCCGGTGGCATGGTAGTTCTTTGAATAGGTTTCACTTTTTGGATGGCATATTTCTCAGTCCACGGTATCCGGAAGGGTTTCACGCCAAGAGCATGGTATTGAAGAGGTTCACCCGTGTGGAAAAATAAATCTAAGGCCGTGTTCGGTTGTAATGGGACCGTTCCGGTGGGCGACGGGTTTCGACCGTTTCTGCTCTGAAAATGACCTTCTCCCCGTTTTTTCAAAGGGTCATCTATATAGGACAACAGAAAGGTCCCATCACAACCAAACAAGGCCTCAGACATTATTGAGTAAATTTACCCATTTATCACTTTATTTGTTAATCTTTCTTCACTATTTAATAATGCCCAATGAGAGTAATAGTTCCATACAATGGTTTCACTTTTTCAATGGCATATTTCTCGGTCAATGGCATCGGGAATTTTTTCTAGTTTCTAGAAATTCTAGCCAAGAGCATGGTAGTGAAAAGGTTCACCCCTCAGACGAACATCAGGCCGTCTCTATGGAAATATCCTTCATGAAGTGCGGGATCTTTGCATACTGCCAAGGAGGGAAACCTATTAATATATTAACTGACTCAACTGGACCTCACGCAAGGATGTTGGAGTTGCCTTACTGGTAAGGCCTGACTTTTTTGTTTCTTTTCTGGTGGGTTTTCGCTGTGTGCTCGCCCTATGCAAGAGAGGGAATTTTAGACGACCAGCGTGCGGTCCAATTGAACGAGTTAATAATATGGTGTGCTATGAGCAAGAGAGAATAAGGGCCGCTAGTACCCCCTCTAGTCCCCATCTGGCTTTACGAAGGTATAGTGTACTTACCTAAGTACTCGAGTACAGTACTCAGTTTTTCTACAGTCTCGACTGCAGCTATTAGGGGGATTTAGCTGGTTCGGCGGATTGGTCGCTAGGCCAAGAAAACGCTGAAAAGAGTTTAATGAGAATAGCGAAGGACTTTTCGGTCACCCCTCGGTAGGTAAATTCCCACCTAGAATCTGCATTGTCTTTAAATGCTTCTCACAAAACAATGGATGGTCCTGTGATGGATATCTGAAGTGGAAAATAAAGCCAAATACAAGTAGAACCGGCAAAAAAGTGTGTAGTTGAAACTTGTTGAAGGGAAAAAGAGAGAATGAAATGTTTTGTTTGGATATAAATTGAGGTTAGTGTGGTTTTAAAATTTTACACATGATAACGAGGCGATTGTAACCCAAGTGGCGTAAATGGACTACCGCACTATCAGGCGATACTGCAACAAGGGCAGGCTCGAAAGCATAAGGATGATTGTTAGAGTTTGCCGCATTTATGGCTCCTGGGCCCATAATTTATCCGTACCATCGGGTTTCTGGCATAGAGCGTCCGCTGACTCAAATATAGGGGATTAACCTGTTGGGAGTATGGGCGCGAAAGGGCCCGCGAAGGCATTACCGCTTTCAATGTTACCATCCTGAGAGTATTTAGGGGCCCAGGGCGTGGTACTTAGCGACAAAGAAGAAGGAACAATGTGTGTGGTGGTCGGATTGGCGGGAAGAATATCCCTCGCTCTTTTTGGGGTCAGGTTGTAAAGGTTCTACGCTAACGTCATTTACCTATTACCGGCTCATCACCGGGATGCGGCTCACCATGGCAACCACTGGAAAATCAAATCTATATTTTAATCCCCACACAAATAGTACTGACACTACTTTGAAAATTTATCAGAAAATACTTTTAAATATGGAGAATCTGAATCTGGAGTTTTTAATTAATAATAAAAAATAATGCCCCTTGTATACTGACTTTATTCCAAACTAGTTAACTTAGCATACTGCTTGCAATTGGAGTCAAGAAAATTGAAACCAACCATGGAAGTAAAAGTTTAAGCAAATAATTAAGGCTTAAGGATCTTGTATTTGATATATGAACTGCTTTGGTATCTATTTGTAGCTGTTTTGGAAGGAATTATAACTTTAAAAACAAGTCTAGCTAAATATGTATTCAATAAAGTGAACGACATGATACCTGCTTATATGGCTTATGTAATTTTCCAATACTTTGCACAATACTTCAATAAAGTGATCCAAGATACTATATAAATTTTCAAAGTAGTTGGTTAAGTCTTGCAAGTTTTATTCCCTGGTGATGGGAAAGTAATTTACGAACAAATACTAGTTTCCTGTCTCAACAAAGCAGGCTACACATTCATGATCAGGCTAAAACCTGTTTCAGATACTCTATACATATAGTTAAAGCTATTAAATCAGTTTTACACAGCTTGGGCTTTGGGATTTAGAAATTTCATACTATAACTCTAATAACAGTGTATTTTAAAAGCAAAATTGAGTGTATTTAGAGTTGCTGTGAAAAATCTCTAGATCCCACAGCCCAAACTGACCAAAAGTCATTCAATAGCTTTAACTATATTACTAGAATATATGAAAAAGGGTTTAGCCTTATCCGGCATGAATAGCCTGCACGGTCGAGACTTGAAAGTAGTATTTCTTTCTAAATTCCCTTCTCATTTCAAGGGAATAGCACTTGTAAGACTTTATCAACTGCCTTGAAAATTTATATTGTATCTTGGATCACTTTATTGAAGTATATTGCAAAGTATTGGAATATTACATAAACCTCATAAGTAGATATCATGCCATCCACTTTATTGAATACATATTTAGCTATACTTGTTTTTAAAGTTATAATTCTTCCCAAAACAGCTACAAATAAATACCAAAGCAGTTCATATATCAGATACAAGATCCATAAGCCTTAATTATTTGCTTAAACTTTTACTTCCATGGTTGGTTTCAATTTTCTTGACTCCCATTGAAAGCAGTATGCTAAGTTAACTAGTTTGGAATAAAGTCAGTATACAAGGGGCATTATTTTTTATTATTAATTAAAAACTCCAGATTCAGATTCTCCATATTTAAAAGTATTTTCTGACAAATTTTCAAAGTGGTGTCACTACTATTTGTGTGGGGATTAAAATATAGATTTGATTTTCCAGTGGTTGCCATGGTGAGCCGCATTCCGGTGATGAGCCGGTAATAGGTAAATCACGTTATAGGCAAATTCTCCAAGTCCCGTGCCATCAATAACCCACATACCGGACGACCTGACCATCAAGCAGCAAGTTGGTTGGGGAGAGCAGGGGAGGAAGGAGAGCTCGCGGTTGTAGGCGACGTGCTAAAATTGTACTCAGGCCGGGACGAAAAAATCGGATGGCTTATGGGGCGGTGAGCGACAATTGAAGGATAAATCATATACATGACTGGGCAAAAAGCCACAGATCCTCCCCTTTTACAGTTACCACTCCAGGCGATCCAGACTCTAACGCAATCTCCTTGACAGCGGTCGCTAGATCAGATTACCTTTGGAGAATAAGACAGGATCTAGGATTACCTATTACTCCATCTGCAGAAACCTCCTCCATGCAAAGTGAGCCTGTTCTGCTAAGCTGAGCACGACATCTGCAGCATGGTCATGGTGTTGATCAAAGATACACTCGTAGGGAATCCGGAGCTAAGTAGATCCCAGCGGTGATTCCACCACCCTAGATGTATTGATGTTGAAATCTTGGACGCATGTCGGGACGCCGACGGGGGTCTGTCCGGTTTCGCCGGGGGCCGGACCCAACCATTCTCCAACATTCGATCCGTAACGCAAGCGGGTTCATTGTTATGCTGACCAGAATCACAAATCGTGTTTTATCGACAGAATTGCTAAGCCACCACCGGGCGTCCAAGTGAATGGAATATTCTCCTCCTGAATACCCAATTTCAATCATCACCGAAGGCCAGACACCCCTCCCCACCCGAGTCCCCGGCCAATCTCCTTCCTTGATGCGGAACCCGGGAGTTTTTGCGGTATTTTGGTTTGCTTGTTGGTCAGCATATGGTGAGGGAACTCTCTGGTTGGAACGAGCGGACATTCATTGATAGGTATTAATAGGAGGTCAATTTGCCAAGACTGGCTTCACTCACAGGTTAAGGTACTTGCAAATATTGAATTAACTGTCCTCACTATGGGAGTTAACTGTCATTAACCTATTGTGGGCATTGGTCTTTTTCCATCAACATTTTAAACATTTTAAACCCTTATATCTCTGTGAAAAAACTTGTGATATTTATATTTTCTCTCTATTAGTGTATAGAGAATAACCCATCTATCACCTAATAGAGCCATGATTCTCATTAGACTGGTGGTTGAAAATGCTTTGGTGGTTGAAGGCCTACCATATTTTCTTGGCAACAGAGTTAACGTCTTTCCATGCGATGCGGCTCTTCACAGGGATCCTGCTCGGCGCCAAGCCTGCTGTTGAACCCTACCCCGCTCACCAATGCGAGGGGTCTGGCCATAGATAATCTCAACAAAAAGACTTTAAATTTTCAGCAATGGCAGTTATTAAGGAAAGAAAGAAGAGCGAAGCCGAAGCGACCCTCCAGAAGGGGATGTATCACTACCGGCATAGTGATGCACCCTCTATCCGTGCCTCGGCTGAGAAGCATGGGGTTGCCTATTGAACCTTACGGGGAAGGCTGCAAGGTAGAGTATCCCGCGAGGTAGGCCATCGCAAGCTCCTGGTCTTGACAGAGTATGAAGAAAAATCTGTTGTGCGATGGTGTGAAAGGTTAGATGAGTGGGGGCACCCTGCCCGGATGGCCGTTGTGAAGAGCATGGCCGAGGTGATTGTCGCCCGACGGATTAAGGACCGGTCTTTGGGGAAAAATTGGATAACTCGCTTCCTCAACCGGCATCCCAACTTGGCTACAAAGCTAAGTACACGGCTGGATCGTCAGAGGGCTCTGGCGAATGATCCGGTAGTCTTTAAAGACTATTTCAATAAGGTATGATGATGATAAGCTACTGCATGTATTAGTAACTATTAATCATGTATCTAGCTTCAACATCTAATTAAATTTTACAACATATTGCAATCTAATACATACAACATGGATGAAAAGGGTTTCAT